>Ga0070706_100001568_pt1 | contig 23870 bp, 21 predicted proteins | sample KBSK5501metaG_FD_65476 | JGI IMG/M metagenome (GOLD analysis project Ga0070706, IMG submission 65476) | Corn, switchgrass and miscanthus rhizosphere microbial communities from Kellogg Biological Station, Michigan, USA - KBS K5-50-1 metaG | ecosystem: Host-associated > Plants > Roots >... | reverse complement strand
GGATGGATGAGCGCCCCTCAGCTACCCCTCACCAACTACGGGTGCCACTGGAGTAGGGGCTAGTCCCCATGTCTCCGGCAACCGCTTACATAGGGATGGCAGAAGCTGCGGGGCTTTAGCCCCTGCGGAGTGTCACACCAGACGCTGCTTGATGCCAAAATGCACGGCCTCCCAGGTCACGGTATCGCCCAGTTTCATCATGCCCGTTGTCACACCAGCAATCGGGCGTTCGTGCGTATGCGCTACGGAGTGACGATGCAGGTCAACACTGAGCGAGAGATCGAAACAACGCTCTATCGGGGCGTTGATGTACGTTTCTAATCGAATGGTAGGCATAGTTCAATTATCGCACAGGGCACCTGGCTGCGTCGATTCTCAAAAAAGAGGGAGCCATACACGGCTCCCTCTGGCATTCCCTCTGATGCTATCCTCCGCCAAGATAAGCCTGGCGCACAAGGTCATTGGTGAGTAAGTTCGGTGCGGTATCGCTCAGTACAATCCGGCCGGTTTGCAGGACATAGCCACGATCAGCCAGGCTCAGTGCCATTGATGCATTTTGCTCCACGAGAAAGATGGTGACGCCTTCATTGCGAATGCGCAGGATGGTATCGAACACCGTCTCAACGAGTATAGGCGAGAGACCCATGGACGGCTCATCCATGCACATCATCTTGGGACTGGACATCAAGGCACGCCCCATCGCAAGCATCTGTTGCTCACCGCCCGACATCGTACCTGCAACCTGTTTTACACGCTCCTGGATGCGCGGGAAAATCTGGAAAACGTGATCTAAATCTTCTTTTATCTCTGCTCGATTGTTGCGGATAAATGCCCCCATCTCCAGGTTCTCCAGCACCGTCATACGCGGAAAGATGCGACGCGCCTCGGGTACAAGCACCAGGCCAGAACGTACAATATCTCCGGGCAGTTTGCGCTCGATGCGCTCACCCTCGAACTCTACTGTTCCCCGGCGAGGGTGTACCAGGCCGAAGATCGTCCTCATGGTGGTCGTTTTGCCGGCCGCGTTTGCTCCCAGCAAGCAGACAATTTCGCCTCTCTTCACTTCGAGCGAAACATTGTGTAGAACCTGGCTGGGACCATAGAATGTATCTACATCGGTAAGTTGTAGCATCGTAGACCGCGTGGCTACTGCTACATTCTCACCAGAGGGAGAGGGAGAAATATCTGCACTTGTCATTCCGGGGTTATCCTCCTGCACCACAACCCCCTGGCATCACATCTGCTAGAGGGTTTCTGACGAACTTACCTATAACGAGCATTAATCGACACTTTTTCGCTCCGCCCTCGTTGCAGGTGTGCCAAGGTAGGCAGCGATGACTTTCTCATCATGACGCACCTCCTCAGGCAAGCCTTCCGCAATTTTCCGGCCATAGTCGAGCACACTGATGCGATCCGATATACCCATGGTCACCGTCAGTTTATGCTCGATCAACAGGATGGTCAGGTTCAACTCATCACGCAAACGCCGTACATACTTCACCGCTTCCAGCGTTTCTACCTCGTTCATACCTGCAGTAGGCTCGTCCAATAAGAGCAGCTTAGGCTCGGAAGCCAGCGCCCGTGCAACTTCGACGCGCCGCCGTGCAGCATAGGAAAGGTTAATTACGTATTCATCCTGTCGCTCTACCAACTCAGTGCCAAAGAAACTCAGCAGCTCAATAGCACGTTTGCGCGCTTCAGCTTCTTCGCGCACGACATTTGGGGGGCGAAAGAGCGAACCCAGTACACCCGCTTTGAGCAGCGTATGCTCTCCCACCAGCACATTCTCCAGTACCGTCATGTTATTGAAGAGGCGAATGTTCTGAAAGGTGCGGGCAATGCCCCGCCTGAGAACCCTGTCGGGGGTCAGGCCCGAAATCGACCGGGCATCAAAACGGATATCACCAGTCGTCGGGCGGTAAATGCCGGTTATCAGGTTAAAAACTGTCGTCTTTCCAGCACCATTTGGGCCGATAATGCTCACTATCTCCTTTGACCTGACCTCTAAATCCAGGTCTTGCACCGCTGCAAGGCCACCAAAATATTTGCCGACGCTGTCCAGCTTCAGCAATGGTTCCCCGGCATGCTGAGCCTCTTCAAGGCTCATAGCCTGCTCGCTGCTACTCAATACGCACCTCCGCTTCGAATTCAGCCGATCCCGGCGTCACATCCAATGTGCCTAGCTCTACCTCCCCATCACCCTCGGCATGGTGCAATTCGCGCCGTCTACGCGCGCTGGGAATAAGCCCTTCCGGTCGGAAGATCATAATCACCACCAGGATGATGCCAAAGAGCAGGTTTCGTACGTTGCCGAAGGAGAAACCGGGAACGAAATGGGCGATAGCGTTATGCAGCGTGTACAGCGGATTGGTCGAGTCGGAAGCCAGAGTATCGAGCTGCGCCAGAAGCAAAATGTTGATAGAGTAGACGGCGAGCGCACCAACGATCACTCCCGGTATGCTGCCGATGCCGCCAATGACCACCATCGCGAGGTAGATCACGGAGTTGCCGAAGCTAAAGTTATCCGGCGAAACACCGCCAAGCTTTGCAGAATAATAAGCGCCCGCAATCCCTGAGAAAAATGCGCCCGCGGCAAAGGCAAAAAGCTTGGTATTGCGGAGATTGACACCAGAAGAAGCGGCCGCAACCTCGTCTTCCCGCATAGCTATCCAGGCGCGGCCCAGCCGCGAGTCGCGCAGGCGGACATTCGCAAAGATGGTTAGCGCAATCAGCGCCAGAATCAGATAGTAGTAGGGAACCGGTGTAACGATAGACCAGGTGACGCCGGGAAATGCGGGTGAGTTAACGCCAACAATCCCGTTGGTCCCGTTGGTATACTGATCCAGTTCCAGAAAGACGATAGGGACAATTTCTCCGAAGCCCAGGGTCACAATGGCCAGGTAATCCCCGCGTAGCCGCAGCGTCGGCGCACCAAGCAGCACCCCGAAGAACGCCGCAATCAGTGCAGCCGCGAGTACCATCGGCCAGAAGAGCGCTGATAAAAGATGCGGGTTCAAGGGCGCGAGATTCAAGATTTGGGTCAACTTCGCCGAGCCGATGATGCCCCAGGAATATGAGCCAATCACAAAGAAAGCAACATATCCCAGATCGAGCAATCCCGCGAAACCAACCACAATGTTGAGGCCAAGCGCCAGGATCACATAGTAGCCCGCTTCCCCATAACTGGCCAATCGCCCCGACGTGCCAAAGCCAAATAAGAAAGGATCAAGGACTGGATAAAAAAGGACGAATGCCACAATCAGGATCAGGTAGAACCGCTGCGCGCCACTGCTTCGCAGCGGCAGATCATTCGGTACCAGGTCCCTGGCCTCCTCGCGAGCGCGGCTCGTTGAGAGTACCTCGAGTTGACGCTTTTGGGATACACCCCTGCCATCCCCACTTACCTGCTGGTTGCCATTACTGCTGTTCTTTGCGGCAAGGGTCCGGCGCACGGCTACCACACCACCCAGCCGCCCCAGAAAATAGCCGGCAACCGGCAGGATGACCGTACGCACAACCGCTAAGATCAAGAGTAGCGTTGGCAATGCGCCACTAATGTAGTAGATGAGATCGACGATGAGCCAGACAACCCCAAACACTGCCCCAAACCAGAAGCCTCCTGCCGCCGCACGACTCACCAGCACAGCCCGCTGCTCTGCATCAAGCACTTTTAAATTCTTCAACGGTGGGGGAGGGGTATAGTGGAGCGCCTTAACTACACGACGGCGCACAATGAAGTAGAGAGGCCAGATGACAGCACACAATGCCAGGCCAATAACCAGGCCCAGGCTCAGCGCAAGCAACATCGGTACCAGCGTGAAGACCGCTAGATCGATCCATAACTCGATCATGCCGCGGTTGCCACTATCAGCCGCTACAAGATACCCCACAAGTGCCATCATTGAGGCATAGAAGACCACGATAAAAATAGCTGCCTGGATCAGCGTCGGCGTATCATAAGGAGTGCTCCCTGCCCCGGTCAAACCGAGCAGCACGTTATTGAGGATCTGCTCACCGCTCCACACGAAGGTAAACACCATCACAGGCACCAGCAGCCCTACGACCCACTTGATCAACAGCGCACGGGTATCGCGCGCTGGGAGAAGCATTCTAGCTGTAGCCACGCTCGCATCACCTCGCTTCTTCTGACAGAATACTCCTAGACCTTCTCGGGCAACTGCTGGCCAAGGAGGCCGGAGGGTCGGAACACCAATATAAGGATCAGTACCAGGAAAATAATGGCCTCATTCCAGGCCGCTCCTCCATGGGGCAGGCCAAAACCTCCCGCGTTAGAGTCGGGGATGAGGGTTGACAACGCCTGGATCACGCCTATCAGCACGCCCCCGAGCATCGCGCCAACCAGGTTCCCAATACCTCCGAGCACCGCTGCCGTAAAAGCTATCAGGCCCAGAAAAAAACCAAGTGTGAAATTTGTGGTACCGTATTGCAAGCCGTAGATTAAACCGGCCGCGCCTGCCAGTGCCGCGCCAATGAAAAAGGTGGTCGCAATAATGCGGTCAACGTTCACACCCATCAGCGCAGCCGCTTCTCGGTCCTGCGCCACCGCGCGCATTGCGCGTCCCGTGCGTGTGCTGCTAACCATCCACTGCAGACCTACCATCAATACAAGCGCTACTGCGAGCACAAGTATATTGACACTGGTGATATATATTGGCCCTATATAATAGTTAACCTGGGGAAAAACTTGCGGAAACGAGACAATCGTGATACCTTTCCACAGTTTTCCAACGTCCTCGAGAATCAAGGAAACGCCAATAGCTGAAATCAATGGAGCCAGGCGCGGAGCGTTGCGCAGGGGACGATATGCGACACGCTCAATCACCACCCCCAGTACAGCACACACCAGCATCGAGATCAAACAGGTAAGGAGCAAAATACCTACCAGAGGGAATCCCCCCAGGTGCGTTATCGAGGTAATACCGAACTGGTCGAAAATGGTAATACACATCATGGTGCCGATCATGAAAATATCGCCGTGGGCGAAATTAATCAGCTCGATAATGCCGTAGACCATCGTATACCCAAGCGCTATCAGCGCGTAGATCGCCCCGGTGGTAATCCCGATAACCAGTTCCTGCAAAACGAGTGTTAGATTCATTGCGTGCGGATCCCCACCTTCCTGCCAAATAGAGTAGTCTGAACAGTTACAAGATTTATACAACACCAGAGACCAGATAGCAAGTAGGTGAGCAGCCACACAGACTTCAATCTGCCTGCTACTCACCCTGGCCTCTCTCTGAGCCAGACAGCGCTACAAACTATCTAGCCAGAGCTCAATGCAATCAGTAGACTACTGGACCGTGACCGACGATGCGAAAAGCCAGTCCGGCTTGCTCGAACTATTCAGGCCCATCTTGTAGATCGTGATGATCTTGTCCGTGGTATCTCCGTTCGCGTCGAAGCTTTGATGCCCGGTGACGCCGGTGAAGTTGATGTTCTGGATCGCAGCGATGACAGCCGTGCGGAACGCCTTTCCCCCGGCCGCATCACTGGAGCTTGTGGGGGTGTGAGCGCCGTTTGCAAGAGCCGTCTTGATCGCCTGGATCAGGATGTTGGCGCAGTCATAAGCCGCCGCGCTGTAGACGTTGAGCGGGTCGGTAAACGCCGCCGCGTACTGCGTGCGGAATGTCGCGGCAGTCTGGCTCTGCGACGTATCTACCACCGCCACAGTACCATAGACGGGGCCACCTCCAGTGGGTTGGAGGGTCGTGGCAAACGTGGGCGTCACGATACCATCACCACCGCCAAAGGGCAGATTCGCCAGTCCAGGTACCGTCAGCATCTGTTTGCGTACCAGGATGCCACCGGTAGAATCTACTCCACCAAAGTAGATCGCATCGGGATGCATCGAAGCGATCTGGGTGAGCAGTGAGACATAGGAAGTAGTCTTCGGGGACTCGCTGCTGTGGCCGAGCACCTTTCCACCCAGCTTGGTCCACTCGCCGACGAATGCATTGGCAATACCGACGCCATAGGTCTCCGTATCGTCAATGACATAGACCTTGCTCAGGTGCAGCGTAGTGTACATGTAATCGGCCCCCGCTGGACCCTGGTGGTCGTCCGTGGTCGCAATACGGAAGTAGTTGACCGTGCCTGTGGGGCGCAGCGTGGAGATCTGATTGTTGGACCCGCTGCAGCCCGAGGCGGCCGTATCCTTGGTCAGGCAGGGATTGGTATTGGCCGGGCTAATCTGGGCCAGCGGCGCCTGGTTGGAAATCGGCATCTCTGCTTTGGCCACACTACTGTTAAACGGGCCAACAATGCCAGCCACCAGGTAATCGCTGACCAGCTGTGTCACATTGGCAGCACCTTGTGCCGGGTCATGCGTGCCGCTCGGACCCACGTCGTCTTTGGGCACAAACTGCAGCGTAATGCCCTGAATGGTGTGATTGGCGTTGGCCTGAGTCACTGCCAGTTGAGCTCCATCCTGGGCAGGTTTACCACTGCTTTCGTCTGCACCAGTTACCGGTAGTTCGCTTGCAATCTTGATGATCGTCGAACCAGCCGCCGTGGGAGCACCGCTCCCCGTACCCGTCGTGCCCGAACCGCAGGCGGCCAGCAGTCCAAGCAACAGGGGAATGCCCATAGTGAGGGCAAAAATACGTGACCAACTTCTCTTCATGATGTAGTCAGCCTCCTTCAGCAAAACAATTCCATACATTTTAGAGGTATTCAAGGACACAAGCTAAACTTGTGTAGCAGGGTTTCCCCTTCTACGATAAATACGTTCGATTACTCGTCAATCTCACCAGATCAAGGTGATGTTGTCGAGCTTACTTGTAGAAAGTACGATAATCCCAAGGGAAAGTGCCACTTCGGTGGGACAAGCGGATGTGCAAATTATACGCACCAATAGTTGTGCTGTCAATAGATTTCCGTACAATCATACCTGGACGGGAAATAGTCTGGAAAAGCGCTCAAACGCTGCCACGACCTGGCGGCGCGTCTCTTCTAGAGAGCCACTATTCTCAATAATTTCATCAACCAGCGGTAGCTTGTTTGCGACCGGGGGTTGAGCGCGAATTCGTGCCAATGCCTCCTCCGGGCTGAGACGGCTCCGTGCCACCAGGCGCGCGAATTCCTGCTCCTCTGTACAGACCACCAGCCATATACTCTGGCATAACGCTGCTGAGCCACCTTCCAGCAGCTTCACAGCATCGATGATCGCAATACCACGGGGGCTGACAGCAGCAAGCTCGTTCGCTATCGCCAGGCCCACTGCAGGGTGAACAATCGACTCCAGGCGCTGCATCGCTTCAGCATCCTGAAACACCATTGCTCCTAACGCTTTACGATCAATGCTGCCATCAGGAGCAACAACGGCCGGGCCAAACGCTTCTGCAACTTTGACAGCTATGGGCTTCCCGCTCTGGTAGAGTTCATGGACTAGCGCATCTGCATCGATATATCGCTCAGCGCCTAGCTCAAGCAGTATATGTCCTACGGCAGTTTTGCCACAGGCAATGTTCCCGGTGATTCCGATGATTCGCGGCATCCGCAGTATGTCTCCCACTTGTCAGGGTCTTATCGACTAAAGTATATCATAATGCTGAGCGTGCCAGCCCCTCCAAAAGTACTGATTGATTACCTCAACCTCGCCAGCCTGGCGTACAATATACTTCGTAGGGGCGGGAGAGGTGCGGATGGGTGGTGGGGATGCGTCTCCTTGCGTCTCACCTGACCGCGAAGCGGTAGCTGCGCAGCAGCGTTGGTGAGACGGATTGGTGCCAGCATCGCCCCCTCACCGGTAAAAAGGTGTAGCTTGGACTGCATATTCCTCTAAGGAGATATAGCGTGGGTAGACGCCTGGGGTTAATTATAGGTATTAACCAGTACCAGCATGCAGCTTTTCAACCATTACAATTTGCTGAAAATGATGCGAAAGCACTCGCGCAATGGCTGGTTAATACTCGTGGGGGGAACTGGGTCCCTTCTGACCTGCAACTTGTCCTGGGATCCCAGGCGACCTATGAACTGGCCGCCTCGCTTTTCATGCAAATTTGTGTGAATGAAGCAGAGCCAGGTGATCTTGTTTTTATCTACTTTGCCGGTCACGCTTTCGTAGACGAGGTCAGCGGAGACGGCTACCTGGCCTTTGTCAACACACGCTACCGGCAGCCGTCAACATGCCTTCACCTCCTCTCAGTCGTGCGCCACGCCATGGCTCGTAGTCGCGCCGCCCAGGTAGTAGTAATGCTTGATTGCTTCCAAACGGGACCCATCTGGAGCATGCGACGAACCTCCACGTTTGATTTCAAACCGCTGCTTGGCCCAACGGTGCAAAGCAGTCTGCAACAAACCAATGGCCGCCTGCTGTACTGCTCGTGCCGGGGCAATGAATATGCGCCAGAGACTGGCGAAAAAAATCTAGGCACCCTGCTTTATCGTATGATTTTGGGCCTCTCCGGGCCTGCAGCCGATCGCGGACGGATTACACTACAACAACTGCATACCTATCTATCCGGTTCTCTCGACGAACAGCACCAGCCGCAAGTATTTGGCCAGGATCAGCGCCCAATCGTACTCGTAGGTGCCATGCCACCTGTTGCCTCCCTTGCGGTGAACGAGCAAGGATATGCGAACCCCGTCGCTGCCACATCCACCCCCAGGTCAGAAACAGCACAACCCGCGGGCCTCGGCCCGCTCCAGCAAGTCTCAGCGGCCCCAGCAAGCGCGCAGATGTCACCATCAACTTCCGGGCAAATTTCGCTGTCGACACTTGAGCAGAATCGCAGACAACAATGCTTGAAACTACTCAATCAAGCGCATCAACTGATTCAGATGCACAATCTTTCTGAAGCATTTACTGTTGTCGAGAGTATACTCCAGATGGCTCCTGACTTCGTCGACGCGCTTATTCTTAAAGGGCAGCTATTAGGCGCAACCGGTCGTTTTCAAGAAGCTTTGACTGTTGTCAACCAGCTACTGCAAATCGACCCTGATACTGCCCTTGGCTGGAGCATGCGTGCAGCAATATTGACAAATATGGGACAGTTGCACGAGGCCCAGTCGGCAATCGAGCGATCGCTCATGCTCGACCCGACCAATGTAGAGTCGCAAGCAATACAAACGACGATTCTCACCGGCCTGGCAAGAGATTCTCAGGGCGAAATTGGGCAAAACCTATCCTCGGCAGCTTTTCAACGCCAAAAACGTGGTGGCCCAAAATCCTTCTTCCTCAGCGCAGGCATACAAATCCTCGCCCTGGTCGCCGGGGCCATTGGTGCCTCACTCCTGGTCATACGTCCCCAATTGCCCATCATCGTGGCTTTCTTGTTAGAGAGTGTAGCGCTGGCGGTCTTATGTGTGAATGCCGCACGAGGGGCCTACCTGTACGGTGCAACACGTTTACTGCTCGCCTTTCTCATCAGCTTGCTGCCTGTTGGCATACTGGGCGCATCATACAAGCTCGGCTACACCTGGTTTACGAATAAAGTAATCGCGTCTCCACCGCTCATCGTACCCGTACTTTTCCTCGGCCTCTGGCTTGCAGCAGCGGCTGTCTTGCCACTACTGACAGCTCTTGGCGGACTTATCGCCGGTATCGCCGCGGGTGTGCGGCGAAAAGCCCGCTAATTCAGCTCGCGGCACCAGCTAGCCGTTCCCACTCAATAAGCAGTTCCTCTATCCTCGTCTTCGCCTGCTCGTAGCCGGCGGAAAGCTGCGTCAGTTGCTCAGCATCAGCCTTAAGCGCAGCCTCAGCCAGCTCATCTTCCAGAGCTTTTACCTGTGCTTCAGCCTTCTCAATGTCGCGTTCTACGTCCTCAACAGTGCGTACTTTGAGCCTGGCGCTTTTCTTGCCGCCTGTCCGCGAGGGAGCAGCAGGCTTCGCCGTGCTCGACGGCTCTGCATCAGCCCTTTTTACCTGTGGAGCGGGCGGGACATCGAGCACAATTGGCCGCTTGCGTGTGCGGTACTCCGTGTAATTCCCCAGGTAAGGAATCAAGATCCCATCTTCGATCACCCACACCTTGGTCGCCAGTCTATCGATAAAGTAGCGATCATGTGAGACAAAGAGCAAAGTGCCCTCAAACTCGCCCAGCACCTCTTCAAGGAACTGGCGCGATTGCAGGTCGAGATGGTTCGTCGGTTCATCCAGCACCAGAAAATTCGACCCTTGCAGCGTCAACTTCGCCAACGCCACGCGACTCCGTTCGCCCCCACTGAGCGCGCCAATGGGTTTAAAAACATCATCGCCAGTAAAAAGGAAGCGAGCCAGGAAGCTGCGCGCCCCATCTTCACTGAATGCGCTCATTTGCCGGATTTCGTCAACGACCGTCCGGTCAGGGTTTAACCCCGAATGTGTTTGCGAATAATACCCGGTGCGTACATTGTGACCAGGATAAACATGCCCGCTCACGGCAGATATCTCACCGGTGATCGTGCGCAGCAGGGTTGTCTTACCCGCGCCATTGGGTCCCAGCAGCCCGACACGGTCCCCACGCAACACTTCCAGGTCAGCAACTCGTACCAGTACCGTTGGCGCATAGCCGACGGCAAGCTTTTGGGTCGAAAGTACAACCTGTCCACTATCTACGACCGCATTGAACTCGAAATGCATTTCTGGAAAATCTCGTGGACGCTCGACACGCTCTAATCGATCCAGCAGTTTCTGACGGCCGCGCGCCTCGCGACTGCGCTGACCAGCCTTGTAGCGTCGAATAAACTCTTCCGTGTGCGCAATGTGCGCCTGCTGCGCCTCGTATTCGCGCGTGCGGCGCTCCATGCGTTCCTCGCGCAAATGGAGATATTTGGTGTAATTGCCCGGATATTCCTCGATCCGGCCAAAGGCCATTTCGATGGTACGTGCCGCAACCTTGTCAAGAAAGTAACGGTCATGCGCAACTACCAGCATCGCGCCCTTCCAGCTCGTCAGGTAGGCCTCCAACCACTCGAGCGCCGACAGGTCGAGGTGGTTCGTCGGCTCATCCAGGAGCAACAGGTCCGGCTCTTGTAACAGCAGCTTCGCCAATGCTGCTCGCGTTTGTTGGCCACCGCTCAGATACACCACCGGAGCGGCCTTCTGCTCGCCTGTGAAACCCAGTCCATCCAGCACCTGGTCTACTCTATTTTCAAAGGTATATCCACCGGCAAGCTCAAAACGCGTCTGCAGCTCATCATAGCGTTTCAACAGCTCTTCGTGCAGAGCGCTATCAGCTTGCGCCGCTGGAGTTGCCAGTTGAAAGGCAAGCTCGCCCAGTTCATGCTCCCACTCCCCCGCCTCGGCAAAAACGGTGAGCATCTCCTCACGCAGGGAATTCTGGGGGTGGAAGTCTATTGTTTGCGTCAGGTAGCCAATGCGCAGATTGCGTGCAATGGCAATCGATCCCTCGTCAGGCTCTTCACGGCCTGCCAGGAGATTAAGCAGGGTCGATTTACCCGCCCCATTTGGACCAACAAGGCCAATCCGATCATTTGCTTCTATTTGAAAGCTCACACCTGCAAAAACACGTTCCGCCCCAAACGATTTTCCCACCTGTATAACACTTACTATTGGCATAGAGATTCACCTGCATAGTTGCATATTTTTTAACAGAGACGCGGGAAGCCCCATCCCATTGATAGGATTGGGATGAGAGCGCCTCTTGTCGTGTACTTCAATTATTTTTTGCAATGTGGACACTGTCCATTGTGACCTCAAACATCCTATTTGTACGTTCTGAGTTGTATGATACTCTGGCTGGCATCCGATGCTATCTCGATTGTTGTGTAACGGTGTGTAGCGAGAAGGCGTTAAAGCCAGTCCAAACCTAGCTTCTGGGCTTTTCTGCTATCCACCATTACACGACATTTGGTATGGCATCATGACGCAGATCAATAGTGGCTTCTTCTATCACTTCGCGATGAATAGAGCTCAAAGGCGTCTCGCCCGTCTCAATCTTGCCTCCCAGGCCATCCCACAGGCCCGCGGTGGGAGGATTGCTGCGGTAGAGCATCAGCACCAGGTCGTCGCGCAGGCAGAAACAGATGGTATACGGCAGTCCAAGCATCCTTCCTCCCGACGGGTGCTTTTTTCTTTTATCTTACCACACACTCACCGGTTTTCGCATAAGATCTTAGCGCTCGTTATGAGATGGTGTAGGAAATGGCTGTCCAGGTTCGTCCACCATCCTCGGTCTTGAGAAAGGTAGGAGCGCCTGCTGCTGTCGCACCAATAGCCCAGCCGATGTCACCCAACACAAAGTCGAGGTGCACGATGTGCTGAAAACTCCCACCCGGGGAAAGCGTGGTCCACTTCTTCCCACTATCGCCAGTCACATAGAGGAGCGTTCCGTCGCTGGCCCATCCATGATCCACATCGATAAAATCTGCCGTGCCTGCCGCTGCGGTGAGAGGAGTTGTTCCCTTCCAGGTGGTTCCTCCATCATGCGTCACATATACGTCTAGACTTGCACCCTTCCCCATGTCGAAGCTGACAGGCAGGATGCCATCAGTCGCATTGAAAAACAGCGGTGGGAGGATAGAGAGTTGGCTCGATCTCTCAGTTGGCGAAAGCGGCAAACTTTGAGGATACCATGTAGCCCCGCCATCATACGTTCGATACAGCAAGCTATAGCCATTCACGGGCACCCTGCCCGTGACCCATCCAGTAGGTGCATTCAGAAAGCTCACCCCAGATTTACTACCACTGAAGGGAAGTCTGCCTGGCGGAGGGATGTCAAGCGAAGAAGCAGGAGCGATGGCTATTTTGACCCAGCTCCTGCCACCATCGGTCGTGCGGAAAAGCTCGAGCGTCTCTGCACTCTCTGACACTGGGTGCTTCGACAGCAGCCAGCCATCCTGAGCAGCGATGAAGTTGATTTGGGTGACGACGACTCCACTGGTTTGAATGGTTGCCTGCTGCCATGTCTGACCAGCATCGGTGGTACGGAAGATCACTATCGTAGCCGAACCAACACCTACCCGTGCGCTGGAAGGCTGCTCTCTTGCTCTATCGTCTCCTTGCCCTGTAATATCAATACCCGAGACGGCTACCCATGCGCTGGAAGCCGTCAGGAAATCTGCGACGATACTCTGCCTGGTCATCGATGTAGGAAAGTTGGGGGTAACGTTCTTCCAATGGACTCCCCCGTCGGTGGTGCGGAGAATCCGGTTCTTGTCCGTCACGGCCCATCCCCTCTGAGCATCGAGCATGTGGATGGACGATATTGCCCCGAACTGGTTCGAATTGTTTGATGGTCCACCCAGACTGTTGTGATGAGCACGGGTCAAGACAACGATCAGCGAGCCGACAAGCAGGGTGACGAAAACCGCTGCTGCGATGGAGCCGGTACGCTGTTGCCACGCCTTTCTCCGAGGGAACCTGGTAGAAATGCCATGCCCATCCGCCTGACCGGAGCCTGCTTGCTGCGTTGAGAGCAGCCCATCCCGTTGTTGCGTGCCGGGGCGAATATCCGACCTCCCTGTATGGCTCGCCTCGAGATGGCTGCGGACACGCGAGAGCGCCTGAGCAATTTCTACTTCCGTATGATACAGGTGACGAAGATCGCGGATGAGACGCTGCTCCCGCTCATCCTCTTTATCAGAAGGAAATGTCTTAGAATCTGCCATAACAGTTATCCTCCCTCCTGCTGCTTGTAGATCGTACGCAAGCGGGCAAGGGTGCGCGAGTGGAGTTTCCGCACAGCCTCTTCGCGCTTGTTGAGTAAGATGGCGATGTCGGCGAAGCGCAGGCCATCTTCATAACGCAGTTGCAACGCCTGTCGCTGGAGCAGCGGCAACTTCTCAACAGCCTTGTAGAGGCGCTCAAGCTCTTCGCGTCGGATTGCGAGGCCTTCAGGCGTCAATCCCTCATTGTGATACACCGTCTCTACTACCTGTTCTAAAGGGATCAGAGCAGGACGAGTTGCATGACGGTAGTTATCGACCAGTCTGTTATGAGCGACGCGCCTCAGCCACACGAACCGCTGTCTGTCCGAAAGCCATGAGAGATTATCGTGCTCCAATGCAGCCAGGAAAACCTCAAGGGTGAGATCCTCAGCGTCCTGCCACGAATCTGTGTACAGCCTGGCGTAGGCAAAGATGTTCGCTGCATAGCGAGCATAAAGTGCGCTATCTGAGCTACACGGCTGCTGGTGTTCGTCTCGTTGCTGCATGCTCGCCTTCCCTGCTACAAGTGAACTCATACTAGAGACGCGAAATCTAGAAAAACGTGACAGGAATGTGCTAATTTCTTGCGAGCCCGAAACAAGCGAGGAAGATCCTGTCGTACGCGACTTTTTATTACACTGCCTGCTTCTTGCCCATAAGATGTGTTAAGAAATCTTTACTGCTTAGGTTATTCGTAACCACATCTATACTATCATGAACACCACTTCTACACATGTGTCTCTTACCCTTAGAAGGTTACTATGCGCCCTCGTAGTAAAGAAAAGGGGAGAAGTTACAATGTCTGTCATTTCTCGCTATCGATGGCGAATTAGCATCAGGATGTCCCTCATTTTCTCAGGGTTCATCCTCGCCCTTGTATTTGCCCTCTCTGTAGGAACTATCGCCAATGCGGCGAGCTTACTTCAGATCAGTAGCGACCCGTTCACCAACACCACCAGTAATCACAAGACGGAAGTCGAGCCGGACACCTTTGCCTTTGGCAATACGATTGTTTCGGCATTCCAGCAAGGCCGCTTCTTTGATGGCGGAGGTTCCGACATCGGCTTTGCGACTTCCACCAATGGTGGTGTGACCTGGGTCCATGGTTCCCTGCCCGGTGTCACCGTCAACTCAACACCGGCGGGACCATATCTCCGTGCCAGCGATGCCTCGGTGGCCTTCGATGCCAAGCACAACGTCTGGCTGATCTCCTACCTTGGCATTAAGAATCCCTCGACCGGTCCTGTCGATGTGGATGTCAGTCGCTCGACGGATGGGGGACTGACGTGGGGACCACCTGTGGTGGTGAATGCCAGTGGTGATTTTAACGACAAGAACTGGACCGTCTGCGATGATACGGCCAGCAGCCCCCACTACGGGAACTGCTATACCGAGTTCGACGACTTCACCAAGCTCAATCTCTTCCAGATGAGCACCTCCACCGATGGAGGAAAGAAGTGGGGCGCAGCCAAGACAAACCCCGCCAATACCTGCGTCATCGGCGGACAACCGGTCGTACAGCCGAATGGGACGGTTGTCGTCCCCATAGACGATTGTCTTGAGACTTCGATCCTGTCCATCAGGTCCACCGATGGTGGTAAGACCTGGAGCAATCCGGTCCTTGCTGCACAATTACTCAATGACGGTCATCCCGGCAACATTCGTTCGCCCGACCTTCCCTCAGCTGAAATTGACAGATCGGGCAGAGTATACGTCGTCTGGACAGACTGCCGGACTGAAAACTTCTGCAATTCAGGAAACAATGATCTCTTGCTGATCACCTCCGACGATGGGATCACCTGGAGCCTGCCGGTGCGCATCCCGACCAGCTCGGTTGGCTGCACTACGGCGAGTTGTACCGATATTCTCATTCCCGGGCTGGCCGTGGACAGGAGTACGTCTGGCAAACACGCTCATCTCGCGGTTGTCTACTACACCTTCCCGACCATAAATTGCACTTCCAGCACCTGTCAACTCAATGTCGGCTTCCTCACCTCCACCGATGGTGGGAAGCATTGGAGTTCGCCACAGCAACTGGCGGGCCCAATGACACTGACGTGGCTGCCGCTCACAACTCAGGGTTTCATGGTGGCCGATTACCTCTCGACCTCCATTGTCCCGGGTGCTGGTCATGCCAACCCCGTGTTTGAGGTGGCCAGTGCACCCACACCACCGCCAAACTGTTCCAGCCCAAATGGCACTCCAGGCCAGGGTTGTAACCAGCCCACGTTCACGGCGCTTGAGGCATTCGCGGGTGGTTCGAACGCAGCCACTAATGTACCTACTAGCAACCTGGCTTCGCCACGGCCAAATGGCAGCCCACAAACTGCCTATTAGCTCTATCGACTTACGGTAAACAGTACCTCTGAGGGCGCGCACAGGCCGTTGTTCCTTGCCGGAACAACGGCCTGTGTTTACAGGTCTAAGATTATAGCCTCTTGTCCCTTTGCGAGGTGCGGTACGTGGGACGGAACTGGATGCACTGCGGCGGCTACGGGCATTGGTCGCCGGAGAGGCCCGCCTGGTGCAGCATAAGGGGAGGAGAGTGTCACTTGTACCATGTCTCCTCCATAATTCCGCCCGTAGGCAGTTGCAGTACTGGCTGACGGACTTGACAGGCCTAACTCGACGCGCCGGTATAATGCCTTAAGCTCATGCGAAAAAAAGCCGAAGCGAATACCAATAGCCCAAGCGCTATACCCGCTCCACCTACAAGCATGATAGGAGATACCTGTTTCGTCAGTATCTCTACCGGAACAGTGGTAATGAACGCTACCGGTACAATCCAGGTGAGCACGAGTTTAAGCATCCCCGGGTATATGCCCACAGGATAGCGCCCCAACTGCATGAAACTGGTAAAGATCCATACCAGGGGCACGCCATGCTGCCAGAGGGAGGCGCTGGTGAGCAGGAGAAAGATCGCATAGACTATCAGCAGCGATATACACAGGGCGAGCACGAACATCGCTACCTGAAGCAGGCCCAGTTGCCCCCCCAGCAAGGTTAGAGCTATCCCTAGAATGACGCAACTTAGAACAACATCAACCAATCCCCACAGGCGCCACTTCTGAAAGCTTACCAGGAACTGCGTCGATACCGGTGCCTGTAACGTATAATCAAAGCGACCCGTCCAGGCATCCCCACCGATGCCACCCAGGCTATTCATACTGGGCTGGATGACCAGGTTTTGTAAGGCCGTGATAAGCTGATAAATTCCTAGCAAGGCCAGTGTCTGTGGAAACGTCCAACCCTGAATCGTCGTGACGAGGTGAAAGAGAATCACAATCCCCAGAACACCAGTCGTCAAGCTTAAGATCGTATTGAGGATATTCAGCATAAAGTTTACACGGGATGCCGTCTCCTCCTGAATAGAGGCTCGCAAGAACGATCCTATTAAGCGCAGATAGTACCACATATCTTATCCTCCAACCGATGTATAGTGCCGCAGGCCATGCTTCCAGACGAACCTGTAAAGAAATAGCACGCCAATCACCCAGGCACATTGCCAGGCAAACCCTTGCCATATTTCCGTTGTACTCAAGCGTCCTATCAAAAGCTCTATAGGGAAGCCAAGCATATAGCGATAGGGCAACACCGCCGCTAAAGCACGCAGCGCACCCGGAAGGAGCGCAATCGGTGCAACCTGCCCGGCTAAGAGGAAAACAAGGCTGTCATTCAGGTCGAGCAATGCATCGGCGCGGCTGTTCCACAGCGCCAGTAGCGCCAGGGTGTAGGCCATTAAAAAGCGCAGCACTTGAGCCAGCAAGAACGCGAGAAGAAAGAACAGGACTGACTGCGGTGAAAAATGGACGGCAGGGCGTAAGAAAAATGCCAGCACAACAGTTACTGTCACAGCAAATGGCGTACAGACCATTTTCATAGCGATATCAGAAGCGATGGCTTCGAACATCACCGGTAATGGTCGTAGTAGCCAGTCTGAAAGGCGTCCCATGCGGATGCTATCCCCTACTGTCCAGTTACAAACAGGATAGGTAAACTGATTGAGCATGATGAGGCAGAGATAATAAACAATAAAGTCATCTCGTGTAGAGCCCTGGATCTGCCCTTGCCCTGCTACTGCAACCCAGACAAAAAGGTAGAGCAGCGAAGGCACCATCCACCCGAAAGTGAGAGTCCAGAAGAAGCCCCGGCTCGCCATCCAGCCGAGATATGATTTTTTAATCAGTTCCCAGCCCCCACGCAGATTCATAGCCACACTCCCTCGCGATACACCTGGTCAATCACGGCTTCGATAGGAGGATCCTCTACGGAGATATCGACGACCGGGAGTTCTCCCAGTACATGAGTAAGGATTGCTGCCGCGCGTGCTTTCTCCACCCGTAGTGTCAGGCGCCTGTCCGCTCTATCTATGATAGTGACCTGGTATTTCGCACTCAGAACAGCCCCCTCAATCTCGCGCATGCTCTGCCCCTGGCTATCATCCACGCTGAGCCGGATTAACTTAAAGGGCGCCATGCGTTCGGCCAGCCCGGTAAGATCGCCATCATAGAGCAGCTTACCCTGGTCGATCAGGATAACACGAGAGCATAAGGTGGTGACATCCGCCATGTAGTGACTGGTGAGGATCATAGTCGCCCCCACCCGTCGATTGTACTCGGCCAGAAAATGCCTGAGACGGAGCTGCATGGACACGTCCAGCCCCAACGTTGGCTCGTCGAGGAAGAGCACACGCGGTCGATGCAGCATGGCGGCCGCCAGTTCGCATCTCATTCGTTCCCCCAGGGAAAGGTTGCGTACTAATTTATGAAGCAGTTGCTCTATCTCCAGTAGATCAATCAGTTCGTCCAGCACAGACCGGAACTCAGCATGGGACATACGGTAAATGGCGGCCAGCACTTTGAACGAATCCAGGGTCGTGTTTTCCCATGCTAAACGGTTCTTATTTGCCATAATCATGCTGATGCTGCGCAGATACTCCGTTTTCCTTTCCCACGGGACAAAGCCCTCGACACGCACTTCTCCACTGGTAGGATACAATAAGCCGGCCAGCACTTTCATAATCGTGGTTTTGCCGGCGCCATTAGGTCCAATAAAGCCGACCATCTCCCCTTGTTCGATGCAAAAGCTCACATCATTGACGGCCTTGACATCTCTATAGCGGCGATGAACCAGGCTTTCCATGGCAGCTAGTAACCCCTCTTTCCGCTCCGGCACATGGTACGTTTTCGAGAGACTGCGTACAAGAATGTGTGGTTCAGTCATCTGTTCCTCTTCATTCGATCAGCAGTAGGGGCCGATTATGAGTTTTAAGCAACTACCCCAGACACCCGTAGGTGCCGGTTCACCGCGCACACCGCCGATTTATCGGCCTTTGCCGGCTGTTCCGCGATCCCTCTTAATTTATTAAAACCCATTATCGGCCCTCGGTGGATGTGATGATGTCCGCAGTAAAAAGTTACTCAGCATCAATTTGCTACCTTCTCCTCATTTGACCACCAGCCAATTTCAATGTATAACAGTAATGCAAGGCTTGAAGCTTTCGTGCTTCGATCTCTTTTGAGATGTGCGGAAAGTTTAACTCTGTACTTGAAGAAAAGGATTGAAGGTTGCCGAAAGCTCTCCGCCCCGTTGATCTCGCTCGCGCCGTAGGCCTCAGTACGCAGGCAGTGCGCAACTATGAGCATTGGGGATTTCTACCACCAGCAGAACGTGGGCTCCAGGGCTACCGTCTGTATGGGCAGCACCATCTTCACGCTATCCGCACAGCCCGGAGCTTGATCAGTGGCTTTGGGTGGGAACGCGCTCGCCGCATCATGCAATATATTCACCAGGACGAACTCCCTTCAGCATTCGCAGTCATTGACGAGTATCACGCCGTTATTCATCAAAGTCGTCGCGAAGTGGAAGAGACGCTGGGAGCACTCCAGGCGATAGTAACGGCTCTTCCAACTGCAACGGCAGTTGGTGGTAAGAGAAAGCAATTCCATATAGGCGAAATAGCCCGGTATACTGGAGTGCGCGTTTCAGCCATTCGCTTCTGGGAAGAGCAAGGATTGATCCATCCGGCACGAGACAAGACCAACAGGTATCGCCTCTATGATGAGCAGCATATTCGCCTGCTCCAGGTACTTGCCCTCCTGCGCAAAACAGGATACGGTATCGAAGCCGCGCGCATAGTATTGACGCAACTAGCAAGAGGGACACCCGAGCAGGCCCTGGCCGCTGCCGAAAACCGGCTCAAAGAGCTGGCTGAAGCGAGTCGCCGCTGTATAGAAGCAACGGCTGTCATGTGGACATATCTCCAAGAACAAGCTAGATTAAGACCTTGACCACTCGTACATCGCGGCTGCTAGCACCTTTCTTTTGAACAGATCCTCCGAAATGTAGTGACCCCCTCGCGGGGGTCAGGCACTCGTACATCGCGATCCCCTGGCGGGGGTCAAGTGCAGTTGCGTACTTTTCGGGAACATTCACAGACCCTGCAATAATTCACAAGCCCTGGGGATTAGGGGGGACAGGTCGTTGACGTCCGAACAAGTTATGATATACTGGGTAGGCATATAGCCTCACTTTACAAGAGAAAGGATGCTGAGAGGTGGCGAAAGAGCAGACTCTGGATAATTTGTGGTTGGCTCAAATACTGTTCGATCTTGGAGGAGTGCAATTCGGCAATTTTACAGTCAGCGAGTCGGCGGTCAGCTCCCCCGTATTTGTTAACCCCAAGGTACTTATCAGTAACCCAACCGCACTTCGCGTTGCAAGCAAGCTGATGCAGCAAGAAATCAGCTTGGCTCAATCCTTGCGCCGGGCGCGGGTTCACCCCTTTGGCGTCGTAGCCGGAGTCCCCGTGGGAGGCTTGCTACTGGCAACAGCTTACTCATTGGAAACCAATATCCCGCTCATCTACGCACGTATTCGACCAGAAGGCACAGGCAAACGCGGTATAGAAGGCCACTTTAACATCGGCGATACCGCCCTGATTATCGACGACCTGATCACCAGGGGCAGTAGTATTCTAGAAACAGCCGAAATGCTCGAAGAGAATGGCTTGAAGGTAAAGGATGTCATGGTTTTGATCGACCGCGAGCACGGCGCAACAGCCCGGCTTAGAGCTAGAGGATACAACTTACTCAGCATCCTGAAACTCGATGTAATGCTCAACCACTACATGTCCAGGGGCCTGATCTCAGAAGAAACCTACCATACCTCCGCCGAGTATTTACGCAGCAAACAGGGAGAATAGCTGATGAAGAAAATGAGGAGACCCTCAGGCGGCTGGCGAGAGTGCTAAAAAACCTACCCCTCACCTCCGGCTTCATTTATCCTCCACACAACAATCGTACAGGGCACATAGAAAACCAGGTGAGGCAGGCTCAGCACCGTCGGATAGAGCAGATTCCCTAGCCAGGGCACTGTATGACTCTCATAAAGCAGAACAATCAAGAGGCTCCAGAGTGCAGGCGTAAAAAAGACTATCCACCTGGGAAAAGGTGAAGCTTTACGCAGGATCGTGACCGTGAAAATTCCCCACATCGTCAGGTAACACACGAGAAAAAAGAGACTGAGCGGCACAATAGCTATATTCAACTGCGTTTCGAGCGTAAGAAATGTGCTCTGTGCACTCGCAGGAGCACCAGCCGCCGCTTGCTCGGCAAAAACCATAGCCATAAAGGTGCCATGAAACACAGTCCCGATCACAATACCATACGCCATGACCCAGAACAGTACGCGGAAAAGGCGAGGAGCCTGCTTAAGCATCAATGTGCATACTAGCCAGTATCCAATAATTTCCAGCGGCAACGTAAAAACACCCAGAAAATGCCCGGTAAACACCCTCCACGGCGCAATGCCCAGAAATGCCCCTGCTCCCCCGTAGCCCTGTGGGCGATATTGCAAACTCAGAACCATCACGGTATGCACATGCCCTTCTCCACTCTGCCAGTGCCGCTCTCATCCTAGCCAAGAAGCCGCCAGCCAAAGAAAGGAGCAAAGGTCGAATAGAGGAGCCAGAGATTGAGACCGAGAATGAGCACGCTACATGCAATGGCCGCCCAGGTGGTGATCGGTTTGTTCACCAAGGAACCCATCAGATCCCGGCGACGCGTAAACATGATCAGGGTAATCACCGGCAGTGGCAGGACGAAGCTCAGCACGACCTGGCTGATCACCAGGGTGCTGGTCGGATTGAAGCCGATCGCGGCGACAACCACAGCCGGAATCATCGTCACCAGGCGTCGCACCCAGATGGGAATGGTGAAGCCGACAAAGCCTTGCATGATGACCTGCCCGGCCATCGTTCCCACCGTGGAACTAGAGAGGCCAGAGGCCAGCAGCGAGATGGCAAAGACCAGGCTGGCGGCCCCTCCAAGCAAAGGGGTGAGCGTCTGATAAGCACTGTTGATGTCGGCCACATTGCCCTGTCCGTGAGCATGAAAGGTGGCCGCTGCCATGTAGAGCATCGCCATATTGACGAGTCCCGCCAGCCCCATCGCAATCACCACGTCCGGAATGCTCCACCGAAAGATGCGCCGCGCTTCCTTTTCACTACGCGGGATAATCCGTTGTTGGGTGAGCGAGGAGTGCAGGTAGATGACATGTGGCATCACTGTCGCCCCAATGATCCCAACCGAGAAGAGGATGCTTTGCGTCCCGCCCAGCCAGGGAACAACGGTATGGAAGCCCACCTGACCCCAATTCGGATGGGAGAAGAACGTCTCGATCACGTAACTGACCGCGATCACCCCCACCAGAGCCGAAATCACCGCCTCTATAGGACGGAACCCGCGACGCTCCAGCATCAAGATCAGGTAGGTGGCGACACCCGTAATGAGCGTGGCATAGAGCAAGGGAAGGCCAAACAGGAGGTTGATGGCAATACTGGCTCCCAGAAACTCGGCCAGGTCGGTCGCCATGGCCGCAATCTCGGAGACGATCCACATGGCATAAACGACTGGCTTGCGGAACTCTTGCCGGGACAGTTCCGCCAGGTTATACCCCGTTGCCAGACCAAGCTTCGCTGACATGGTTTGCAGCAGCATCGCCATCAGATTGGCCAAAGCAATGACCCAGAGCAGGTTGTAGCCAAAGGCACTGCCCCCCTGAATATTGGTGGCAAAATTGCCTGGATCGATATAGGCCACACAGGCAATAAAGGCCGGCCCCAGGAAAGGGAGCAGGGCAAGCACACCTTTCTTGCGTCCATCAAGCGCCGCGCGAGCGGCAGCCCGCGTCCCGGTTTCCCGTGGGAGAGACCCAAGGGCCTCGCCCACACCTGCAGGGGATTGCGAAGCCGGTGGCAGGGGAGGGTAGGTTCTCATGCGTGTTCTCCTGATGCTTTCAGGGCCGACCCGGGCCCGCTCGCAGGATCAGGCGTAGCCGGACGAACGAGGACCGCCTGGGTCACCGCCTCGCCAACAGCGTGAGTCTGCGCCCCGATGCGCACCGTGTAGACCCCACCGTAGGGAGCGACCGCTTCGACCTGCACGAGGACTCCCGGAACAAGCCCCAGCGAAGTCAGATAGCGCAGTAAATCAGGATTGTCATCACTGACACGCTGCACGATCACCTGCTGCCCCTGTGACACCGTCGAGAGCGGCTGACCGCTTGAAACGATGACTCCATCTCCTTTGTTGGGGATGGGATCCCCATGTGGATCCTCGGTCGGGTGCCCCAGCAGCGCATCCATCCGATCCACAAACGCATCTGAGATCGCATGCTCGACATGCTCCGCCTCCGCATCGACCTCGTCCAGGGGAAAGCCCATCACCCGGACGAGAAACAGTTCGAGCAAGCGATGGCGGCGCACAAGTTCAGCGGCGATCGCCTGACCAGCCTCGGTCAGTTCCACGCCATGATAGGGGGTATAGCGCACATAGCCACGGTCGCCCAGCCACTTAAAGAGTTGGGTCACGGTGGCATCAGAGAGTTGTCCCGTCGGTTCCAGGGACTGCAAGCGTTCCCGCATCGTCGAGGTGGTACTGGACTCGCCACGCTCGCACAGTTTGTAGCAGAGCTTCAAGCAGTCAATGGCGCGAATCGGCATCGTACGCAGTTCCGGTGACATTAGCAGACCTCATTTCATGTTTCATTCGTTGAAATATTATATTTTACTCCCCTAAAAATAAATTACCACAAACTGTACTACTTTGTCAAGGGATCATGAAAAAGCGATTTGGAGGGGATAAATACAATATGCTTCCTCCCTAAAACGAAGAGGGGGAAAGATCTGCTGCGTCATGCAGGTGACAAAAACAGAGGGCTGGACAACCTCGAGGTTGTCCAGCCCTCTGTTTTTCTTA
>Ga0070706_100001567_pt1 | contig 23884 bp, 24 predicted proteins | sample KBSK5501metaG_FD_65476 | JGI IMG/M metagenome (GOLD analysis project Ga0070706, IMG submission 65476) | Corn, switchgrass and miscanthus rhizosphere microbial communities from Kellogg Biological Station, Michigan, USA - KBS K5-50-1 metaG | ecosystem: Host-associated > Plants > Roots >... | reverse complement strand
GACCCAAGCCGTGACCGTGGCGTAACTCGCCACTTCATCGGCAACTCAGCTCTGCCTGTCATCGGTTTAGGCCGCGCTTTGCGATTGGGCTGCGACCACCCGCGGTGTCAGCACGTCGCCGAGGCCGATCCGACGAAGCAGCTCGGCCCGGACACGGTCCGAAACCGCATTGACCACCTCCGCGCTGTCCGGCGTCGGGTCGATATGGACCCGAAAAGGTCGCTTGCCAAAGGGGGCATCAATCACCTTGACGATAGCGTCCGCCACCGCGGAGACGCCCGCATCAGGGGGAACGATAGAGGCGAAGCCCTTGCGGACCTGGTCCCCGAAACCCGCATAGGGACCAGCGTCATATTCAGCAGCCCGTGCCTTGTCATCGGGTGACCCAGCATGGGCGAAGTGATTCGTGCCACTGGTGAAAGCACCTGGAACGATGATCGAGGTCTCGATACCCCAACGCGTCAATTCACGCGCGTAGACTACGGCAAAGGCATCCATCGTGGCCTTCGCCGCAAAATAAGGCGCCAGCTAGGGCGGAGTTCCGCCCGCTGCACTACTGCTCGACACCCAAACCACGAGACCTTTCCTCTGCCGACGCAATTGAGGCAGAGCTGCACGGTTCACGCGCTGGGTGCGGGGATCCAAAGCCGCTCGATGCGCCCGTGATGACGATAATTTGCTTCATTACTGGTTCTCCTTTAGAGGTTTTCTATGGGTAAGAATATTCCGCACCAGTCCTGCGGGCGAATTCACTCGCCCACAGGCATTACGCAAAGCCCCCGTTAGCGCGCAGCACCTGCGCGTTTACCCAGCCGCCGTCGGCGCCGGCGAGGAATGACACGACGCCCGCGATGTCCTCCGGTTGGCCCAGCCGTTCGAGCGGAGGAAGCTTTCTGAACTCATTGATCTGTGCCTCAGTCTTGCCCTTGAGGAACAGACCGGTGGGCACCGGACCCGGTGCGACGGCGTTCACAGTTATGTTTCGGCCCCGCAGTTCATTGGCAAGGACGTGCACCAAGCCCTCAACGCCGGCTTTGGAAGCGATGTAGGGGCCATAGTTCGGGAGGGCCTTGGCGATGACGCTGGTTGAGAAAGCGATGATCCGTCCGCCTGCGGGAAGGTGCTGCGCCGCCTGCCCCAGCACCAGGAACGTTCCGCGCAAGTTGGTGGCGACCACTTTGTCGAATGTTTCCACGTCAGCTCCAGAGATTGGAAGCATGGGCATGATTCCCGCGCAGTGGACAACCACGTCTATCCTGCCAAAAGCCTGCAGCGTTTGCTTGAAGAGACTCTCCACGTCTGCGGCCTTCGCCACATCCGCTTGCACGGCGATGGCTCGCCCGCCCGCGGCCTTGAGCTCGGCTACTACTTCTTGTGCCGGGGCAGGTTTGCCGGCGTAGTTCACTACCACCGCAAAGCCGTCTCTGGCCAGCCGTCTTGCCACCGCACTTCCGAGCCCGCCAGAGGCACCCGTGATGATGACGCTCTTGGTCACTGGATTTGTCATAAGTGTTCTCCTTCGTTTCCCGATTGACCGACCTATCGCTCACGCGAAGCCTCTCGCGATTGTTCTACCGAATTTGTGCCCCCAAGGAGGGGATCCTCAAGTTGAATGTTTCGCCCCGTCCGCGTTCGCGCGAATGGTCTGGTCGTTCTGCAAAGGAATAGATACACTTCCCTTATCATTTGTTTCATGCATTGTCATAATGCTAATTATGCGTAACGTGCATTTACAAAACGTCGATCTCAATCTCTTGCACGCGCTCCGCGCCCTGTTGGAGGAAAGGCACGTAACAGACGCGGGAAAACGATGTTTTTTGAGCCAGTCCGCCATGAGCAGGGCGCTCGAGCGGCTTCGGGAGATGTTCGGGGATGCCCTTTTAGTTCGCAGCGGGCGCGCCTACGAGCGCACTGTGCGAGGAGAACGTCTGCTTAGAGAGGTGGAGTCTCTTATGCCGCGGCTTGAGGCGATGGTGAGAGGCGAAGATTTCGATCCTGCTCGAAACCAGGAACGATTTCGCGTGGCCATGACCGATCACGCATCGATGGTCCTGATGGCGCCATTCATGGAGCGTATACGGACCGCAGCGGGCAACGTAAAAGTGGATGCGTCCGCCTGGCATGATCTAGTCTATGAAGACATCGCCGCGGGAAGAATTGATACGGCTCTCAGCGCGGAAGTCCCGCCCCCCGGCTTAGAGGCCGAAGTGCTCTATGAGGAAGATTTTGTTTGCCTGGTAGGCCGTGCTCAGCAAATCCACAACCGGCGTTTCACGCTGAAACAATATCTGGACCTGCCCCACGCGCTGGTTGAGACCTGGGAGGGTCAACAGACCCCGGTGGATAGGCCTCTGGCGGAACTCGGCTTGAGACGGCGTGCCGTGCTCCGCATTCCGTTCTTTGTGCCGACAATCTTCACCGTCGCTCGCACCGACTTGGTCCTCACCTTGCCCCGCAGATTGAGTAAGATCGCAACGGCGATGGCCAACGTACGTGTAGTGGAGCCGCCGCACCAGATCAAAGGCTTTTCTTATTTCATGGCGTGGCACCCTCGACTGACTGCCGAACCGGCGCACGCATGGTTTCGGGAACAATTGCGGATGGCGGCCCGGACAATTTGAGCAATTCGGGCATGGATAGCATCGCTCGTAACCGGAGCACCGGATCAGTTAAGCCAAGCGGTCTCACCAGAAAGCGCAACGCGTCGCGACTTGAGCTGTTGAAGGGAGGTTAAGTCGGACCAGGCGGGAGTAAGACCCGGGTCCGCCCCAAAGTCGCAAGGATGGGCGACGGAACCCGTCGCCACATTTTTTGCCATCACCTGGTCGTGGTTCACCAGCCTCTAGATCACCGCCGAAGGGCCGACGCCGATCGCCGCAAAGACATCTGCGGCTTCTTCCTTGGCAATTTCCACAAACGTAGGAACCACGACTGGATCGAACTGCGCGCCGCCACCCTCCAACAGCCGCCGCACGGCGTCTTCATGCGGGAGGCCCTGGCGATAGCAACGATTGCAAATCATCGCGTCATAGGCATCGATCACCGACACTATGCGCGATCCGATCGGAAAAATCTGCGCCGGAGCTTCCACACCGAACAAATGGGTGTGTGCAGAAAAAAGACCGGCTATCTTGTACTCGGGGCCCTTCACCAAGAAATGGATCGGGTACGCTTTATCGTGGGATTCTTCGTACTCGTACAAACTTTGGGGTCGGGAGATCCATTGGCAAATGAAGGGACGCAGGTGGAAGCGTCCTTGAGTATCGATAAAATGAGGGCGTGTAGGTGGCACAAAAGGAAGATTCCGATTCTGACAGGTGGGATCGTAGGGCGCCACAAAGCCAGCGAACACTATGACGGCGTGCAGTAGCACGAGAAATGTCACGGCGGCCCAGGATTTCTTTTTGCTCGTCATTTTCTCGCCCCACTCGCTTCTCGCCCTATTGCATTCTTATCCGTGGATCCGCGGCGACGAGCATTACATCCGCTAAGAAGTTGCCAAGGATCATGAAAACAGTCGATAACATCACCACTCCGACCACGACATACAGGTCCCGGGACATGGTTGCTTCCAGGAGCAGGGGCCCCAGTCCTGGCCAGCCGGTAACGACTTCGACCAACAGCGACCCACTGAGAAGACCGCCCACCGAGAATCCGAATAAAGAGATCAAAGGATTAGCGGCCGCTGGAAGCGCGTAGCGAAACAGCAGCCGGGTTTTGGCAACTCCGTGTCCGCGTGCAGCCTGGACAAACGGAGCCTTCAGAACCTCGGCCATGCTTGCGCGCACATGTCGCAGCAGGATCGGCAGACCGGCCAGTACCAGCGTGATGACTGGAATGATCAGGTGCATTATCAAGTCGCCGAGTTTTGACCAGCGGCCGAGTTGGTCGAAGCCGACCGACGCCATCCCTCCAACCGGCAGCGCGTGGGTTCGAACCGCCAAGCACAGAAAGCCCAAGACCAGCACCAGTTCCGGCACCGAGAGGAGAATTGAGGTACTTCCCCTGCACAGCCGGTCACTCCACGCGTCGGGGTGGTCGGCGATCCAAATCCCCAACGGCACCGCAATCAGCCAAACCAGCAGAGTAGCCACTCCCGTAAGCAGCAGCGTATTGCCCGCTCGCAACATAAGCAGGCCGCGCACCGGAGAGTTGTAGGCAAAGGAGTAGCCCCACTCGCCCTTGAACACCGACTTTACCCAGCCGACATATCTCACGGATGTGGGTTGGTCCAGTCCGTACTGAGATCGAAGAGCCGCGACCGTCTCCGGCGAGATCTGCGGATTCAACTTGATTTCATTGAAGAAGCTGCCCGGCGCCAAATCGGTGAACAGGAAGCAGAGTAGCGAGGCCCCAACCAGAAGCAATATTCCGTGAGCCAGTCGCCGCCCGAGGTACTTCATGTTCTCATTCCCGGCTGCGCGGTTCGAAAGGCCAACTCAAGGCCCGGCGTCGCGGCCAGCAGCTCGCGAGTGTGGGTGTGCTGCGGATTGCCAAACACCCGTTGCCTGGTTCCGCGCTCGACAATCGTACCCTGATGCATCACGGCGATATGATCCGCAACCTGCCCCACCAGGCTTAGGTCGTGAGAGATCAACAAACAGGTCAGCGACCGAGCGAACCGGATGTCCGCAAGCAGGTTCAATATTTGCGCCTGCGTCACCAAATCAAGACCTGAGAGGGACTCATCCAATATCAGCAGCGTGGGCTGCAGCGCTATCGCCCTGGCGATGGCCAGCCGTTGCCGCTGGCCGCCGCTGAACTCCAGTGGAGAACGATCGGCCCAGTCCGCCGATAAGCCCACTTCTTCCATCAACTCGCAGGCCCGCAGACGCAGCTTTCGCCCGGACTCGCCACGCTGGACTTCGAGAGGCTCGGCGACGATTTGCGCGGCTGAGAAAAATGGATTCAAGGCGCCGGCAGAATCCTGAAAGACCATCTGGACCTTGGGTCGCAGCCACGCCAGCTCATGAGCAGCGCAGCGCGATATTTCCCGTTCTTCAAACCAGATTTCTCCCGCGTCGGATTTTTCCAGCATGGCCAGACAGAGGGCAAGAGTCGATTTTCCCGAGCCAGAAGCACCCAGCAGAGCGGTGAGACATTCCGGCTGAAGCTCCAGATCTACATTCTTAAGCGCATCCACGGCAAACTCGCTTCGCGAGAATACTGGGCGGTGCACGTACCGCTTGTGCAACCCCTTCACCCGAACGAGTGCCGGCTTGGCCGCGCGCTTTGCCCCTTGCTCAGCTGTCATGATTGAAACAACTCACGCGATGACCGGCTTCTGGCGTGACTTCCCCCGGATTTTCAGTCCGGCAAATCCCCGTTCTCAGCGAACATCGCGGCTCGAATGCGCAGCCCTGGCTCAAACTTTGCCAATCGGGTGGACCACCGGGGATGACAGGTAAGTGGCTTCCAAAACCGGAATCACCCGGGCGGGTAGATCGTGGCATCAGGTCCAGCAAGCCCTTGGTGTAAGGATGCCGTGGACGGAAAAACATTCTCGACCCGCTACCCTCTTCAACCGCACGGCCGGCATACATTACGGCCACGCGGTCGGCAAATCCGGCCAGCAAGGCTGGATTGTGAGTGATGAAGATGAGCGTCGTGCCAACGGTTTGATTTAGGTTTCGCAGTACTCCCAGAATCTCGGCCTGTACGGTTACATCCAGAGATCTGGTCGGTTCGTCGGCAATGATCAGATCTGGCCGGCACGCTAGCGCCTGGGCAATCGCAACTCGATGCAGTTCTCCTCCGCTCAGCTGATGTGGGTAAGCGGCATAGATCCGCGGTGTCTGCCAGTTGGACCTCGCGCAGCATCGCCTCGACTTCCTGTTTGCGCGCTTTCCGCGTGAGGCTGCGGTGCGCGATGATAACCTCAGCAATCTGGTCGCCGACGCGCATTACCGGACTCAGCGCAAACCCGGGCTCCTGGTGGATCAACGAGATCTTCGCGCCTCGAATTCTGCGCAGTTGTCTCTCGGGCAACCCCAGCAATTCCTCATTGCGAAACAGAATCGAACCCTCAATCCGAGCGTCCGCAGGAAGCAATCCGAGTATGGATAACGCGAGAGTGCTCTTACCGCACCCGGATTCTCCCAGGACTCCGAGCACTTCGCCTGCCGCTATTTCAAGATCGAGTTGCCGCAGCGCCATAACCGGCGATGGGCCGCTGCCAGCGTAACTCACACTTAGCCCACAGACCCGGAGCAGCCCGGCGGCCTCGTCGAAGAATGACGCAACTGGGACCGGCTTCAACCAAAGGCTCCTTAGGACTGCTGCTGAACCAAATTTTGACGGATAACTTCGCGGAAGGCTAAGTAACCGAGGTAACCGAAAATCTGAGCTTATGCTGGTAGTCCTATGTGTACGCGCAATTGCTTGTGGGGTGCCCGATTGCGGGTTGCCAGTCGATTCGGTTACGCCTTGGTTGCCAGGCGAGGATCGAAGCGAAAGGCCAGCGGCTGGCCGATGCGCGCCCGGGCAAAATCCTGATGGACTGGATTCAGCAGAAGAGTGTCTTCCCCCGGAACTAAAGCACTCGGAACCCGGAACACAGCTGGACGGCCACGAAGAATCCAGTCATCGCCGATGGACCGGAGTTGTGCAGGCGCGGGATCAGACCTCCAGTGCCTGGGCAAGGCTGAGGGCTCAACCGTTCTGATCAGCGACGGGTCGAAATCCACCCCGATTAGCACGTACTGTTCCAGCAGCTCCGACGAGTCAAGATGGACCAGCATCTAGAGAACGGCAAGCGTCCCGGCGGCTGCCGGCGAGATACCGGGGTTACGGCAAGGCTGCGACGCCATCCCTGACGACAACAACTTCTTTTCCCATGCGCTCGCCCACTTCCATCGCGGTAGCAACGGTATCGTCGTCGGTCTCGAGACCACGAATGATTTCTAACCGCGTCCCGGTCTCGACCGGGCCAGAAAAACGCATGCCCAGGCAATTCCTGGCGCGATAGGTGACGCGCGCAATTTCGGTGATGCTGAGGGAAGCAAGGTTGGAAACAAGAATCGTGTCCGGACGGCAAATCTTGTCGAGAAGGGTGAATATCTCAATCTTCGATTCCATCTCTTCCGGGCCGGCTTCGATGACCAGGTCAGCCTGGCGGGCAGCGTCTTCGACAAAGCCGGCAAACTCCAGACGGGAGAGCGCGGCATCGACCGCGCCAGCGGAAAACCTCCCCGCTTCTAGCGCTTGCTCAAGGCTGTCGCGAAGTTCGCTCTCCGCACGGCGCAGGGCGTTGGGTAAAAGATCCTCCAAAATGGTGCGATAGCCGCCCATGGCTGCCGCCAGTGCAATCCCCCGGCCCACTTTGCCGGCGCCAATCACACCGATGGCGCGGACCATCGCGCGGACCTCGGCCACTACTGTCCCTTGTCCAGTTGCCCCAGCACGGCGTTGAGATTGGTACTGGCAGTGCGAATGTTCTCGGCGAGACGCTTGCGCTCATCTGCGTCCATCAATGGAATAGAGGCGCTGATGCGGCGGAGCGTGGTGTTAATGTCGTCGACGTAGTTGATGAGACGAATTAGTTCTCCGGTAGCTGCCATAGTTCAACCTGCTCCTGTTGCCCGCTGTCCGGGCGTCACGCTATTTGCCTGCTGATGGTTTGTGCGCAGTCAGACGCTTCGGGTGATGCCACCATTCTCAACCGTGGAGACGGTTTAGTAAAGGCACGTTGGGGACCAGTCGTGACTTGGTTTGAACAAATCCCCCACACCGGCGTCATCCTGAGGGACTTCAGTCCCGAAGAGCCTGGCCCGAGCGAAGGCGAAGGGATGTGGCGCGCATCAGTGCAATTGCTGGGGAAAAATTCTGATCCGCTGCCCGCAAGATCCTTGGCAAGCTCAGGACGACGGGGTGCATAAGGCAGAACTTAAAACTGAGCCGCCACCTGGTGATCCATGCGCTTGGTCAGCCAGCAAGCCCAAGCAGAGGCGCGATGCGTTCAAGGATTTCCGCCATTACCTGCCTGGATACCCGGCCGCATTTTTCCGCGCGACGCACCCGCCAATCCAGGCTCCCGAGATGATCAGCGAGCACTACCCCCGGGATGGGCAACGTCTTCGGTAGAGGAACTTCGAAGGGATAGCCCTTCACCTGATTGGTAACCGGACAGACGATCGCCAGTCTCGACCTACGGTTATAAACACTGGGCGACAAGTACGACTGCGGGCCCGCGGCCAGCGGGCCCGCGCCCTACTTAGAGGAGTGAAGGCCAGCCAAATGAGATCGCCGGCCTGCGGCACACAGCTGCATATCACAGCAGTTCATACCCCACGGGCTCGCCCCCGTCTGTGTGAGCATGGCAGTTTTGCGGGGTAATTCCTCGAACCAGTTGAGAGATGGAACCTTGGGGTTTGGCTGTCAGAATTTGAATTACTCCCGGTCTGGCCACTTTGAATTCCAGGTGGTCCTCAACCTTCAATTTGGCGGCGGCCACCACCGGCTTGGGAATCCGAATCGCTAGACTATTGCCCCCTGCGCAACTTGGGTCCTAGGTTGCATGTAGATACATTGTATCTACATGGGTGCAGATTGTCCCATCGTGTGAATTTCCACCCCTATCTGAGGCAGCGTCGAACTCTCTTCATTTCGGAACTCCGACTGAGTGCAACTTTAGTAATAGCCACGATCAATGTTATTTATTGGTCTTCTGAGTTCCTGGTGAATCTAATGTCAATATGAGCGATAAGCCTTTGAAACGTTACCTTTTTGCCAGTGACTTCGATCAGACCCTGACGTTCGACGATTCCGGGTATGTATTGAGTGAACTGGTGGGCATTCCGACTGCCGAATTCGAACGTAAGGCCCAGGGGATGGCTAAGCTGAACCTGGTCCAGCAGGGCGCCGAACTGTCGTACCTGTTGCTGCATGACCCCGAATTTCGCGCCCGAGTACGCAAGCAACATTTGTATGAAGTGGGCAAAAATATTCGCCTGAAAGATAACATCGAGCTGCTTTATCAGATTCTCGAAAACGGAGTGGATGGTTATCACTTCGATTTCTACGTCCTTTCCGCGTCCCCGGTTGAAGTGATTCAGTCGGCGCTGGAAGGGATCGTGCCGCGGGATCACATTTACGGCACCGAATTCGTCTATAGCGCAAAGGGCGAGATCGAGTCTCTGGTTCGGGCTACGGCTGGCTATGGCAAGGTGACGGCGCTCGACAAGTTGCAGGCGGAATTGCAGATCGGGCCGGACCACATTATCTATACCGGCGACGGCAGTTCCGACATCAATGTAATGCTGCATGTCAAGATGCGTGATGGATTCACCATCGCAGTGTCTGAGGCCAAGCATGTCTCTCAGATCGCTAAAAGGACGATCCTTAGCACAAGTGCGCTGGCAGTTCTGGGACCGATTTTGGAGGAAACTGTGGGCTGGGAACGAGCGCGCATTCGCCAGTTCTTCGAGTCCTACGGAATTCTGATTCAGGAGTGGGACAGCGTGCGCACCGACTGGCTGACGTTGCGTCCTGCAGTAAAGGACTTGTCCGAGACTGTGGCTGCGGGCGTCTGATTCCATGATTCCAGTATCCAACCGGAAGATTCGCGCCAAGCGTCCCAACTGGTAGGTGACGGCGGTCACCAGGGGTGCTATAGGACTGGGTTGCGCACTTGCCTGCGGTGCGTCGACAATAGATAAATGCTTCGTGACAAGGCTCTGATTCCCCTATCGCACCAGCACCAACATTGCCTGGCGCTGTGTGTACGTCTGGATCGAGCCCTCCAGGCGGGCGAGGTGGACCTGGAAGCATGGCAAGCGGAGATCCAGCAGATTTTCGAACAAGAAATCACATTCCATTTTGCGGCGGAGGAAAAAGAGTTGTTTCCAGTGGCGGCGCGCTTCCCCGAGCTGCAGCCCCTGGTCCAGGAACTTCTCACCGGGCACGCGCTGCTGCGCAATTTCTTTTCACGCGCCGCCGCTCGCTCCCTCCACGTTGCTGGCTTACAGGTGCTGGTGGAAAAGCTGGCATCCCACATTCGCAAGGAAGAACGCGAGCTGTTCGAGGAAATGCAGAGGCTGATGACGCCGGAGCAGTTGTCTGCGGTAGGCACGGCCCTGCAGCAGTCGCTCGCGGATGTTTCCACTGCATGCACTCTCCCCAATGCAGCGACCCGGCTGCGGCCGAAGGAATAGCACAATCTTCGGTCTCGGCCCGCATCTTCGGGCCGGCTGATCGCTGCCTGAATCCTCTCCGGCGATTCTTTCATCTAGCACTCATGCATCAAGATGGGGCTTTCTTCCCGCTTGCGGATTATTCGGAGCCAGCTGTCGAGCCGTCGAGTAGGCGCGCTCTCGATGATTCCGCGTTGCTCGATGCTTACTCAGACGCGGTTGTAGGGGCCGCTGAAAAACTCAGCCCCTCCGTGGTCAAGATTGATGTTGCCCAGGCGGGCAAAAGCCGCTCGGGCGAGCCGCGCGAGCGGCAAGGTGGTGGGTCGGGTTTCGTGTTCACTCCCGACGGCCTGATTCTCACCAATAGCCACGTGGTCCATGCCGCCACGCGGATTCAGGTGTCCTTCGCGGATGGGCGCCGCTTCCCTGCCCACACAATCGGCGACGATCCCGCCACCGATCTCGCGGTGGTGCGAATCGATGTGCCCAATAACGACGCGCCCAGCCTGGTGGCCGCCCCCCTGGGAGATTCGCAGAAGGCGCGGGTGGGCCAACTGGCCATTGCTATCGGCAACCCCTATGGCTTCCAGTACACGGTCACAGCGGGCGTAGTGAGCGCCCTGGGACGCTCGCTGCGTTCCTACTCCGGACGAATGATCGATGACGTGATCCAGACCGACGCCTCACTCAACCCAGGCAATTCGGGAGGACCGCTGGTAACTTCCGATGGCCGCGTCATCGGAGTAAACACCGCCACCATCATGGGTGCGCAAGGGTTGTGCTTCGCGATCGGGATCAACACCGCGAAGTTTGTCGCCGGGCGGCTGCTGCAGGATGGAAGAATCCGGCGCAGTTATATTGGCGTTGAGGCTCAGACCGTTCCACTCCACCGCCGCCTGGTACGCTTCTACAACCTGCCCCAGGAAACGGGCGTGGTGGTGAGCTCAGTGACAAGCGGCAGTCCAGCGCAGAAGGCCGGATTGCGGGAGGGCGACGTGATTGTCGCCCTCGAAGGCAAACCTGTGGCCGGCGTGGATGACTTGCACCGGCTGCTGACGGATGCGCGGGTGGGCGTGAGCAGCTCCCTTACGGTGCTGAGGTGGACGGAGAAGCTGGAACTGAACGTCGTCCCCGAAGAATCGCGGAATGGGTAGGTTGTGTGGCGGGCGCCCCTTCGACTTCGCTCAGGGCGGGCTGTCGCCCGCGCGAATTGAGGTAAGAAAGGGTGCCGAGCTGCGGCCGGCTGAACGGGCGAGGGTGTCCGCCCTACATGGTTCGAAAGCTCAAATCGCGGCCAATTCGTAGAGATATTCGACGTGCGAGCGCACCGCGCCGTCCATTCCCTGAACATTTGGGTTCGTCGATTCGATCACATAGTACTCATCGGGCGCGTGGGCGCCGCTGCCGTGACCCATACCGAAGTGGCCGGCGGGCAGGTGCAAGGGATCGCCGGTGAAGACGTATCCTGGCCACGAGCCCGCGCTGCGCGGCAGGATGATGGGGTCAATTCCCTTGCCGCGATAGAAAGCCACCTGGGCGCGGATCAGCGGAGCAGCGGCGGAAGTGCTGTTGGGGTCGTAGCCACCGGTCATGTTCACTTCGATGTCGCCGAAGCCGCGATTGGCGAGATGGGTTTTGAGCGCGACAAGAGCCTCGTCGGCCTTCATGTCGGGCACCAAGCGGAGATCGAGCTTGGCTACGGCGCGGTGTGGAAGGATGGTCTTGCCGCCCGGTCCCGTGTAACCGCCTACCAGGCCCTCGATATTTACCGTGGGCCGCGACTGCAGCAGTTCTAGCGCCTGCTGGTAGTTCACGTCATGCATCCAGTGGTCGACGCTGAGTTGTTTTTTGGCGACGTTCTCATCGAGACGGCGTGCGGCCTCGGCAATCATTTTCCTTTCGGTGTCGGACACCGGACGCGCCTTGTCAGCGAAACCCTCGATCGCGGGGGTGTTGCCGTCGGGCGAGACCAGCGTGACCAGAGCCTCCACCAGATGCCACGCCGGGCTGTCGAGCATGGCCTTGGTGCTGGAATGAACGTCCTTGCGCGGGCCGCGTCCCCATTTCTCACCGCTCGAGACCAGTTCGAGCTCGATCACGCCTTTGGCGCCAAGGGTCATGGTGACTTTGCCGTCGAGATCCTGCTCGGCGGACGGCATGTAGACGCCGTTGCATTTGCGGAGCGCCGCTAGCACCTCGGGCCGACGCACAATCTGCGGGAAATGGGGCGAACCGATTTCTTCTTCTCCTTCGGCCACCAGCACCAGGTTCACCGGCAGCTTGCGCCCGGCGTTGCGAAACGCATGCAGGGCGGCTATGAATGAGGCCTCCGGTCCCTTCTGGTTCACAGCGCCACGACCGACGACAGCTTTGCCCAAGCCCGGCTTGTCTACCACTGCGGCCTCAAACGGAGGCGATGACCACTCCGCGGGATCGGCCTGCTTCACGTCATACATGAAGTAGAGGCCGAGGGTGCGCGAAGCGCCGGCGTCGAGCATGGCGAAGATGCCCGGCTGGCCGTCGGTGGGAACCTTGGTGACCTCGCCGAATCCGGCGTCGCGCAGCATGCGCATGGTGAGGTCGCAGCCTTCGTCCATGCCACGTTTCTCAGCGGCAATGGAGGGTTGACGAATCCACTGCTGCAGACGCTGCACGGATTCGTTGTGGCGCTGGTCGATTTCTTTCTGGATGGCGATGAGGTCGAGGTTGTCCGCAGCGGCGAAGGGATCGCGGGAGAAGGCAAGGGTGGCGGCGCTGGTGGCTGTGGCTTGGAGGAATCGGCGTCGGTTCATGGGCGCGAGGATAATTCGGGGGGGTGGGCGGTGTAAAGAGCGGGGAGTCGGCTGACAAGCCTGCGTTCGCTTCTGTGTATCCGGAAATCTACAAACCGCTGCGCCCCGTGTGCCGCTCGAGTAATTAAGGGAAAAGCTGGCTTATGGCTGCTCCGGTCACAATCTCAGACCAAAACCGACCAAAGATGACAGGGGAGCGGTGAGACCACGGGCGGTTAACAGCAAGAATTTGGCGCAGGAGCGATTCTTAGAATTCCGGCGCCTTCGTTTCTCGGAGCCAACTTTTATCGTTGCGCCCAATCGAAGCGCCACATGCGTGGCAAATCGACAACCGTAGTAAAAAACTGGGCGGCGCATCTTCGAGCACCGCAAACGCCGCCCGGGTTACTGTTCAGCTACTTCAATGTAATATCCCGTGTCAGGATACTAGCGATCACTTTCGCGTTTTGTACACGCTTGTCGATCACCTGCTGCTCTTTACTCTTGTCGCCGTACTGCTTCATACGGAGATCAAGAACTTTTTGCGCTAGGCCGTCGAGCGCGGCAAAGTTCTTGTAGCTGAGGGTGAAACCAATATCCCAGTCCTCCGGGTTGGCTTTCGTTGTGTTCAGAAAGATGCTGTAGTTTTCAATCAGCCCCGCCTTCTTTTCTGCGTCCCAAATCGGCTTGATGTTGTTTTTGAGGTCGTCCATGAACGCGTTGAAATGTCCGGGCAATATCTGGACCAAGGTGACGCGGGTGACTCCTCCCTCGGTGTATTGGTCTTGTGCGACCGCCGAGGCGACTGACATCAAAGAGAGACAAACTGCCATAACTCCGAACCGAATGGCTTGTTTCATACCCATTCACCTCCGTGAATTGATGCCGCAGGAGTCTAACTGAGCATGGGGGTTGCCGTAAAGACAAAGACCAGGAAGACCAGGAAGACAGGAAGAGGCGATGAGATAAGTCTTAGGCTCCGCCCTTGCCTGTCAGCCCCAGCTCGATTCGTGGGGTGTTGCTTGGCGATCTTTCATGGAGACATCTTGGACTCCTGCGGGATCATGCGCGACGTAGTTATCAGCATCATGGGCACACCGGCGCCACAGGAACGAAACGGGATATGGGACAGAACCAAAGCCGGATTACAGCGTGCCCGCCGTGCTGGCAAGAGAGCGGCCGTGATGCTGTTCGAGGTAGACGTGAAGGCCGCTCGCAAGATGGAGGCCGAAGGACTTAGCGTGCGGGGCATTGCGGCGATGCTTGGTATTAGTGTGAACACGTTGCAGAGAGCAGTTCAGGATGATCCGCCAAAATCGAACGAGAAAACGGAATCAGGTTCGGAAAAAGCGACGACGCAAACTAGCGACTGAGTAGGAAACGGGTTCAGCTTCAAGCAGTGGTTGCGGAGGTGCGTCGAGCGGATTTGGCGCACGCGAACGAGCTTGGGCAAATACGGACATTTGGGATCAGCGACCTTTCCCCGGAACAAGGGTTTTTGCGCGCTCCGTTTTTAACATCGTGACCCGACCGGCAATGCTAGTCCGGGGTACCTAGTAAAATCTATGCAATATTAGATATTAAAGGTAGGGTCAATCCCCCAGTTTTGGTGCAGGTGTGGAATTGCGAGGTCGTGTTGGGCCGCTTGGACAGTCCGGTCTCCGACCACGCTAGATTTTCCTGTTTTTGTCGGCTTGCGAGTTGCGCTGTTTTGAGCGATTCTCGCGGAAGTTGAATCGGTAAGTTACGGACGATACGCAACGACACTCCTTAGCATTGCAACCACCGCCACCCTATGTTAGCGTCAACAAACAGCAGAGGTTAGCTTGCAATCGACGATTCCTGCCGGGTTGGATCGCAAGGAAGCGGAAGTTTATCATCGGCTCGATCCGGCGCGGCTCCCAAGACACATCGCCATCATCATGGACGGCAACGGCCGCTGGGCGCGACGCCGGCACTTGCCGCGCGTGGCCGGCCACCGGGCTGGGGTTGCGTCGGTACGTTCGACCGTGGAAACGGCGGCGCGCATCGGGATTCCTTCGCTGACCCTGTATGCTTTTTCGGAAGAGAACTGGAAGAAACGTCCCCGCAGCGAAGTGGATTTCCTGATGGGGCTGCTGTGCCGCTTTTTGAAGGCGGAAGTTCCTACTCTCAATAAGAACAATATCAGGCTCGAGTACATCGGGCGCCAGCATGAACTTCCTCCCACGGTGCAGGAGAAGATGGAGTGGGCGCGGCAGGCGACCGCTCACAATACAGGCATGGTGCTGACCCTGGCGCTCAACTACAGCGCGCGGACGGAGCTGGTTGATGCGTTTCGATCCATCGTGGATGCGGCCGCCCGCAATGGCGGCCTGGATCATCTGGAGATTGATGAGGACGCCGTCTCGCAGCACCTCTATACGCGCCACTTGCCTGATCCGGATCTCGTAATTCGCACCAGCGGAGAGATGCGGCTGAGCAATTTCCTGTTGTGGCAACTGGCCTACGCCGAAATCTATGTCACCCCGACTCTGTGGCCTGAATTCCGCGGCGTGCATCTACTGGAAGGCATAGCCGAGTACCAAAAGCGGGAGCGTCGTTATGGCGGACTGGCGGGCGACGCGGCTCACGGCCACAGCTCTCGCCCTCATCATCCTGACCACCACCAATCCAGTCACGACAAATCAACGACGGGCCGGAGCTGAAGCGGCTTGCAGCTACTGAAACGAATCCTCACCGCAGTGCTCTTGATTCCAATTGTGCTGGTGCTGGTGCTGCGAGCGCCGGTGCCGGCGCTGGCGCTGGTTGCTGCGCTGGTTGCACTGCTGGCGATCCAGGAACTGCTGAACTTATCCGAAGCCTACAGGATCAGGCCTTTTCACTGGCCCACCTATATTTTTGTCGGTTTGTTCTTTCTGTTCCTGGCAGTGAATCCTGGACACGACACGCCGCTGCTGTCGACCGCGGTGTTTGCGGGTTTCGCCGGGTTCGCAGCCGCAATCGCTCCGTGTGTGTTTCTGGCCATCGGCATGCGTCGGGTTGATCTCAGCACTGCATTTCCGGCGGCGATGACTTCGGCCTTTGCATTCGCTTATGTTGCCCTACCGCTGGGATTGCTGGTGCAGATGCGGGACCAGGTGTCAGGGGCGTTCTGGCTCCTGTACCTGCTTCTGCTGGTGTGGGCGGGGGACATTTTTGCCTATTTTGTGGGACGTACCCTGGGGCGCCACCTGATGTCGCCGCGCGTCAGTCCGCGCAAAACGTGGGAAGGAGCCCTGGCTTCACTGATTGCGAGTCTGGTGGTGGGTATGTTGCTTTACCAGTACGCGCTTCCCCTCAGTTCGGTCCTACTAAACCTGCATCTCATCGACAGGAAGGACGGATTGTTTGCCCTGGAGAAGCCGCCGCTGTGGCCGACTCTGCTGCTTTCGGCTGCCGTCAATGTGGCGGCGCAGCTGGGCGATCTGGTGGAATCGCTGATTAAACGCGGCGCGGGAGTCAAAGATTCGGGGACACTTCTTCCCGGGCACGGAGGCATGCTGGACAGAATCGATGCCCTGCTCTTCGCTGCGCCTGTGCTGTGGTACTATGCGGCTTGGCGCGTGTTGCAGTAGGCCACCCCCCGGGCAGCGCCCCATCCAATTTTTTTCTCATGAGACGTATCGCCATCCTGGGTTCCACCGGTTCGATCGGTCGCAGCACGCTGAGCGTGGTCGAATCCTACCCCGAGCGTTTTGCGGTGGTTTCACTGGCGGCGGGCCGGAATGTGGAGGCCGCGTTCGAGCAGGCCCGGCGCTGGAAACCAAAACTCATTTCGATCTCCACCGCTGTGGATGCGGAAATTCTCCGATCGCAGCTGCGGACGGCGGGGGTGAAGGGGATTGAAGTCGTGCACGGCCCGGCCGGAACGGTACGGGTGGCGACTCACCCGGACGTGGATTTTGTAGTCAGCGCGATCGTGGGTGTGGCCGGGCTGGAAGCCACTTATGAAGCGGTCAAGGCAGGTAAGACGGTGGGGCTGGCCAACAAGGAATGCCTGGTGGCAGCGGGAGAATTGATCACCGCCGAAGCCCGCCGGCAGAGCAAGCCGCTGTTGCCCATCGACAGCGAGCACAATGCGGTCCACCAATGTCTTCGGGGCGGGCGGATGGAGGAAGTGGAGCGCATCTGGCTGACCGCTTCCGGCGGGCCGTTTCTTTACACACCGAAGTCACAATTTTCTGCAATCACAGTGGAGCAGGCGCTGAACCATCCCACGTGGAAAATGGGGCAACGGATCACCATCGACTCGGCAACCCTAATGAACAAGGGATTTGAGGTGATCGAGGCGTGCCGTTTGTTCAACTTGCCGCCCAGCCGAGTGCGGGTGTTGGTGCATCCGCAATCCACAATTCACTCCATGGTAGAGTTTGTGGATGGCAGCATACTTGCTCAGTTTTCGGTGACCGACATGCGCCTGCCGATTTTGTATGCTTTGACGTATCCGGAACGGGTTCCGTCTGCTATGCACTTCCCGGTCATGGACTTACGACACCTCGAGTTCCTACCCCCGGATATGGAAAAATTCCCTTGTCTGGGTCTGGCCTACGAAGCGGCGGAGGCCGGGGGTGCGAAAACGGTTGCACTCAATGCTGCGGATGAAGTAGCGGTGGCGGCGTTTCTGCAGGGCCGCATCGACTTTGACGATATCGACGGTATCATTCGGGAAGTTCTCTCTGCAACGGAAGTGGGCAAGCTGGAATCTATTAGTCAGGTGCTGCAAGCGGACTCCGAGGCGCGCGTGATCGCCCGCGAGAGAGTCGAGCAGTTGGGGGAGAAAGCCGCGGGCTTGAGGTCGGATTCAACCGTATTACGAGTGGAGTAAAACAAATTTTTATGTCTGGATTCTTAACTGCTGTGCTCGCCATGGGCGTGATTCTTGGATTCATGATCCTGATTCACGAATTCGGCCACTATGCGGTGGCCAAGCTGTTGGGAGTTCGCGTGGAGCAGTTCGCCATTGGCTTCGGCAAGCGCCTGGTGGGTTTCAGGAAGGGCGATACGGACTATCGCATCAACGCGTTGCCGCTGGGCGGATACGTCAAGATGAGCGGCGAAAGCCCGATGGACGAACGCAGCGGCGATCCCGGCGAGTTCATGTCGCATCCGCGCTGGCACCGCTTTCTGATCGCCATTGCCGGTCCGGCCATGAACATTTTGTTCGCGGTGGGTTTGCTGACCTGCGTCTACACGGTGCACTACGAATATCCGTCATTCTTTGATGAGCCGGCGGTGATCGGGTGGGTGGTGCAGGATACTCCAGCGGGGAAAGCCGGGATCCAGGTTGGGGACCGCATCGTGCGCATTGACAGCATAGAAAATCCAACTTGGGAGCAGGTGATTCCGAGAGAAGCATTAAACCCCAATCAACCCCTCAATATCACCTTCGAACGCGAAGGGCATACCTTCGAAAAGACAATCGTGCCCGAGGCCCTCGGCCCTAACCAAATGGGCTCTGCGGGATGGGAGCCCAAGCAGCCGAGTTTTCCTGTCACCGTCCTGGAGCCGGGCATGCCGGCCGAAAAGGCTGGGATAAAACTGGGCGATGTGATCGTCAGCGTGGACGGTCAGCCGATTCCGGGCATAGAGGCCATGATCGAGAGTTTGAAGCAGAGCAAAGACAAACCGATCCAGATTGCCATCCTGCGCAATGGGCAAATGCTCACCTTCACCGTGCGTCCGGTTTTGTCTGACACCACTGGGGAAGCGCGGTACCGCGTCGGCTTCGCCAGCGCGCCCATGAAGGTATCCTCGTTGCCGCTGGCCGAGGCTTTTCGGCGATCAGTCGAACAGAACAAGCAGGGCTCAATGCTGATCCTGGAATTGGTCAAGAAAATGGCGCAACGCAAGATCTCAATTCGCTCCATCGAGGGGCCAATCGGCATCGGACGGGCGGCCGGTCAGGCAGCTAGCAAAAAAGGTTGGACTCCGCTGCTGGAATTGACTGCGGTAGTCAGTCTTAATTTAGGGATATTTAACCTGCTGCCGATTCCCATTATGGACGGCGGGGTGATACTGCTGCTCTTCGTGGAAAGCCTCCTCCGCAGAGACATCAGCCTAAGGATCAAGGAACGGATCTATCAGGCCGCCTTTGTCTTCCTGGTCTTGTTCGCGGTGATGGTGATCTACAACGATGTGGCCAAGATGCTGCCCAGCGTGATGGGGAGAATGCCGTAGAAGCGGCTTGGGCCGTTCGCCCTCAACGGAAGGATCTGCGCACCTCAGGCTGAGGAGTCCTCACCGAAGGCAATAGCCTTAATGTTTTACTTGCCCTTCCCGAGATCCCACAGTTCAGTTATCCATCTAATTCGGATCGCCCCAAGAGCGAGCAATAGCGCTAGCAGCACCAAACCAACCAGACCAACGAACTTGAAGGGCTCCCCATCCAGGCTGAAGGGTTCGGCTCGATGGACAGTCGGGACAGGGAGGTCACTTCCCTGGTCCGGGGTACCAAACGTGGCATCTGTCTGCACTAACCCGCTCAATTAACCCACTCATTCTGTGGCTTTTAAGCGCTAATGGCTGACAGCTGAGAGCTTTCCCTCTGCGTGGTAAACTAAAGTTCTCCCATGGCTGATATTCAACGCAGGAAAACCGTGACCGCCTCGATTGGCGCCGTGCGGGTCGGAAGCGACGCACCCGTTGTGGTGCAGTCAATGACCAATACCGATACCGCTGATATCCCCTCTACCGTCCAACAAGTCGCGGCGCTGGCTCGCGCCGGATCTGAGTTGGTCCGGGTCACGGTCAACAACGAAGAAGCTGCGGCAGCCGTCGCGCCCATCGTCGAGCAACTCGATCGTCTGGGCGTGCGCGTGCCCATCATCGGCGATTTTCACTACAACGGACACATCCTGCTGAAAAAATATCCCGAGTGCGCGCGGGCACTGGGTAAATACCGCATCAATCCCGGCAACGTGGGCATTGGACGCAAGGACGACAACAATTTCCGCACCATGATCGAGGTTGCGGTCGAAAACCAGAAGCCGGTGCGTATCGGAGTGAACTGGGGATCGCTCGATCAGGCCCTGCTCACGCGCATGATGGATGAAAATTCGCTGTTGGCGGAACCTAAAGATGCCCGTGAAGTCACGATGGAGGCGATGGTCGTGAGCGCGCTGAACTCCGCCAGCCTGGCTGCCAAATACGGGTTGCGGCCTGACCAGATTGTCCTGAGCGCGAAGGTAAGCGGCGTGCAAGATTTGATTGATGTCTACCGTTCGCTGGCGGCGCGTTGCAATTACCCCCTGCATCTCGGACTCACGGAGGCTGGAATGGGAGCCAAGGGCATCGTCGCTTCAAGCGCCGCGCTGGGCGTGCTGCTGCAGGAAGGCATTGGCGATACGATTCGGGTTTCACTGACGCCCGCTCCGGGTGGGGACCGCACCGAAGAAGTACGCGTTGCGCAGCAGATACTGCAATCTCTGAGTATCCGCAGCTTCACGCCGCAGGTGACCGCCTGCCCTGGATGCGGCCGCACTACCAGCACTTTCTTCCAGGAAATGGCGCAGCAGATTCAGTCCTACCTGCGCGATCAAATGCCGGTATGGAAGGGGCGCTACACAGGCGTGGAAGAGATGAAAGTCGCGGTGATGGGCTGCGTCGTGAACGGCCCAGGAGAATCGAAGCACGCCAGTCTCGGCATCTCATTGCCCGGGACGTTTGAAGAACCAAAGGCGCCGGTTTACGTGGATGGACGGCTGTTTACAACCCTGAAAGGCGACAAGATCGTCGCGGAGTTTATCCAGATCCTGGACGAGTACGTGGAATCGCACTACGCGACTAGAGAAGAACTCGCCGCAATGTAGGCGCGAGCGCCTCGCTCAAGGCGATACGGGGTCTACGCCAACAGCGGCAGATTCGGACTCGCCAGGTCATCGTCTATCGGGTCTGCGATCTTCTTCAACTCGGGATAGTGCTGCAGCAACGTCTCCGGGGCCTTCACCCGCTGTCCGGTCAGCATATTTTTTAGCTGCAGCGCATTCACCCCGGCCTTACCCTCGAAGTGGTTATTGGTTACCACGTACGTGACCTGTGCCTTCTGCGCGACGCGCCCGATCCTGTCTTTCCATCTCGCCAGTTCAGCTTCGCTGTACAGATAGTTGTAGCGATCCGCTCCCTTTTCGCCGTCAAACCACTGATCGTAGTTTCGTCCGTGCAGACGCACATAGCCGACCGGGGAAGTCACATGCTCAGTGGGCTTGAGCGATCGACCAAACAGCGGCTGATCGATGTTGCAGAAGGCGACGTTCTTCTGCACAAAGTCGTCAATTGTGTCGGGATTGTCCCAGCTGTCGTGCCGCACTTCTATGACGCGCGGATATTCGATGAACTGGCGTATCAGCCTCTCAACGTATTCTCGGTTGAGCGAGGTGTTCTTAAACGAAACCGGAAACTGAATCAGTAACGCGCCCAACCTGCCTTCCCCAGCCAGCGCCTCCAGTCCCTCACGGGCCAAGGCCTCATCTTCATCGTTGGGCCTGATTGATGCGGCTGAGGTGGGCTCCATCACCGCCATGGGATTGTGGGTAAAGGATCGGTGCAGCTTCGCGGTAAACATAAAGTTTGGATTCACCGCTTTGGCCGTGCGAACCCACAGCTTGGCCAGGTGGGGCTTGATGTGACCGTAAAAGGACGTGTTGATCTCCACCGTGTCGAAGCATCGCGCCAGGATATCCAGCGGATGCTGTTTGCGGTGTTGCATTCCCGGCGGATAGAAGATTCCCTCCCAGTCCTTGTAGGACCAGCCGGCGGTACCGATACGGATTTGCAGGGACGCATTCACCATCAGAGATCACAGAGAGACCGCTGTTGGCAGGGTAGCACGGCCAGTTTTGCACAGAGAGGCGGGAGCAGGGTGAAACTTTCTCCTTTTCTTCTCTCACGCCAGACTCTAAAATCGACCTTCAGCATCTTGCTCATGGGAACAACATTGCTGGTACTGCTTCTCGGTCTGAACATCGTGCTTCTGGTGCTGGTGGCTGCCCTTCTGCGCCGGAGTTCCATCTCCTCGCAAACCGCTGGCTTGGCGGAACTTACGCGCGAGTCAGCGAATCTGCGCGAATCGCTCTCGCAAAGATTCGCGGCCGCGACTGCCGATATGGCCACCCGCCTGGAAAGCACTAAAGGGGACCTCCGTCAGGGAGTGACCGACCGCCTGACCCAAGGATTCACGGAAATCCGGACGTCGGTGGAGGCTCAGTTGGCCGGCGGACGTCGCGAGCAGACGCAAGACCTGCGGCAGGCACGCGAGGAACTCACCAACTCCTTAGCGCTGACGACCTCCCAACTTAAAGTCGAATTTGAAAACCTCAACCAGAAAACGGCGCAGAGCCTAGATTCCATTCGCGATCGTGTTGATGCGAAGCTGCTCGCGATCACAGACCAGGTGCAGCAAAAGCTGGATCAAAACATTAAGGAAGGTTTTGCTCACTTTGAAAAAGTGCAGCAGCACCTGAAGGCAGCCGAAGAACAATTGCGCGAGGTCGGCGCGCTGGGTCACTCCATCAACGACCTGAACAACATGCTAAAGCTGCCCCACCTGCGCGGCCAGTTTGGCGAAGCCAGCCTGGAACGTTTGCTGGCGGATTTTCTCCCCGCCCACATGTTCGAAATACAGTCTTCCGCGGGGGATGGCAACGGACGTGCCGATGCCGTCATCCAGTTTCCCGACAGGCGTCTGCCCATCGACGCCAAGTTTCCCCGGGAACAAGTCTTGGCGCTGTTTGAAAGCAATATTGAAGCGGAGATCGAGGCCGCTCGGCACGAGTTTGTGCGGGTGATGAAAACCGAGGCCAGGCGGATCAAGGCTTACATCCAGCCGGAACAAGGCACAACCGACATTGCTTTGATGTACTTGCCCAGCGAAACGCTTTACATGGAAGCGATTCGCAACCGTGAACTTGCCGACTGGCTCAATGTGCAGCACGTGTTTCCGGTTTCCCCCAACACTCTGCTGATGACCTTGCAGACTATCGCTCTGGTACACAAGTGGTACGAAGTCGCCAGCCGCTTCGAGAAGAGCCGCCTGGAGCTGGCTAAAGCGCAAAAATCCTTCGATCATTTCCAGAACCAGTTCGAAACCGTCGGCAAGAATCTGAACAAGGCGCAGGAAGCTTTCGACACAGCGCAGAGACACCTGAAAACCTATCGCGGCCGGGTCACGGCGCTGAGCGGGCAGGAACAGCTGGAACTGGACGCGGCAACAGCGAAGAATGACGACGAACCCACTTTACCTCTGACCGACAAGGCCAGCGCTTGAACCGCGCCTAAACATTCAAGCTGCCAATCAACCAATCACGGTCTATGACCTGCGGAAGGCGAGGGGTGTGATGGCGGACGAACTTCGACCTCCGGCGACGCTGCGCAGTTACCCCGTGTTTTCGGTCTTTTTATTGGCTGGCGCCACGGTCCCCGATGATTTCTGCAGTCGCAATGTCAGAGACCTAATGGCAACGCCAATTCGCGTTTGATCCCTCCGACTGTAATCCGCGACTGCCGGTACCCCTTCGCGCTGGTAATTGAGGACGTTCAGATCGCTTCACTCGAATTAGCCGTGGGATACGGGCACGCTTTACCTTCCCTCTGATCAGATTTAGAAATCCTGCAAGGTCTCTTGCTTAGAACAGATCCCCGCAAAATGTCACGCTCATTCACGCTCATGACAAGCGTCAGAGACGCCGGGACAACTGCGGGCAAGTATCATTGCCTGGGGCAAGATCGCGATTCCCGGTCGTAGTTGAGAGTTTTATAAATGGTTAGAGAGACCGCCCCGTGGACTCCCAAGCTTCGCAAAGTGCGCGAAGCACAGCAGAGCGGTGTTCTGTCAAAGAGGAAAGGATGGCCCACTCCGCGAGCACAAGAGTCTCACAAACCCCACCCCACCCGGCGATGCGAAGTGTTTACACTGGGGCACCCCTCCGATAGCGCACGGTCACCTGCTGGTGAATGTGGAATTTGTGC
>Ga0070706_100001564_pt1 | contig 23909 bp, 21 predicted proteins | sample KBSK5501metaG_FD_65476 | JGI IMG/M metagenome (GOLD analysis project Ga0070706, IMG submission 65476) | Corn, switchgrass and miscanthus rhizosphere microbial communities from Kellogg Biological Station, Michigan, USA - KBS K5-50-1 metaG | ecosystem: Host-associated > Plants > Roots >... | reverse complement strand
ACTGGACTGCGTTGTAGATTCCCTCTTCGCTCGCGCCCGGGAAGGCGAGACGCGCGCCTGCCGTTCCGGTCCAGGCCTGGTTGACTGGGAACAAAGGGTAGGGACTGACAACGAGCATCCCCCGCAGGTATCGCTCGTAATCCGAGTGCGTCAGCAATATGTCTGTCCCGAACGTGAAGAGGGTGACGCTGGCGCCGGCCTCTCGAATCTTCCGCGAAAGGAAAAGCACATCGCGGGGATCGGAGGCCAGGATGCCGACGAAACGGATCCCTTCTCGGCGTATCGTCTCGATGCTGTGGGAGATCACGAGGTCGGCGATGTTGAGCGCCGTCCCGGGATCCTGGGCGCGAAGAACGTCGCGAGAGTCCTGGTCGGGAGAATCCAGAGCAAGCTCCAGCGAATGCCGAGGTGCCCGCGACGCCCCCCCCGGATTGCGCAGCGCCTCGTCTCGCTCATATGCCGCCCGGAGTTGAGACACGTGGAGCGGGAAACTGATGACGAACCGGGGTTCAAGATGATCAGGCGTCGACTTCTTCGCGAAGTTGCTGCCGTAGCTCGTGCCACCCTCAACGAAGAGGGCGACATCCTCTTCGAGCTTCGCACCGAGCTCCTCCTTGAGGAAGTCGAAGAGGTGCCACTTGAGCACATTGTCGGGAATGACCGTTGCCTGGAAGGAGATCTGCGGCGGAATATTGAGATTCACGTAGTTGGAGTCGACCGTTGCCGAGCCCGAGACGATGCGCACCCGACGCGTACTCGTTTTTGCCCATGCGATGAGCGCGTTTCGCAGCGACGCGGTGGTACCGGAAAAATAAGGTCCGAGGATCTTGACCTGGTCGCTTTCCGGATAGGCGACCTGTGGTCCGACCTTTTCTTGAAAAGTCTCGACCGCGCGGAGCGCGGAGGAGAGGGCCTCCCGCTGGATCCCGGATGTCGGCGTTTCGCCGACCAGGAACACGACCACGAGCTCGTCGTCGGCGCGGAACAGGATCGTTCCCGGCATTCGTCGATGGAGGTCGCTGGATATCGATTTGGGGGAGAGGGAAACCAGCTTGCCCGACTCTTTCCGATCGGGCAGATTCAGATCCCATCGCGTCGATGAGTCTCTCTTCCAGGGAAGCGAGAAACGGTCGAGGACGAATCCCCCCTCCTGAAGGCTCCCCGCGATCGCGCCGACTCCCCGGTCGAACAGCTGTGCCAGATGGGAATCCACGGGGTCCGGAAGGGTCGCAATGACGAACTGGACGCGATACTGCGGGATCAGCTCGGATTCACGGGTCAGGCTTCCAGAGACCGGTTTCCCTGTCCGCACATCCAGGAACTGGTAGACCGGCGCGAGAGGATCCTCCTCAGGAGGTGGCGATTCGCCTCGGCGTTCTTGCGCCGCATTCCCTCCCGCGTCCCGCCGACTCGTTCCGCCCCCCGGCGCGAGCGAATAGACAATCGCCGCCAGGGCCACGAGGCCGATGGGCATCATGCCCCGGCCGCCCGACGGCCGTCCGCTCGGGGTGTCTTCCATCTCTGGTCCGGCCTCGACACAGTTCCAGCGCGCGAGGACGGATCTCTACAAGGGAATCGCTCCAACCGAACGCGACGGCTAGCAAAATATCGCGAAGGGACACGAACTAGCCCCGGCAGACTCGGCAGGCGACTTCTTCTTGGATAGATTCAACCGATCGGGAAGGCGGCGCCATGGAAAGGGAAACCGTCAAGGACACCGGTCTCGAAGGGCGAAAGTCTCAGGAACTTTCAGCCGGCGACGCCAGGGGGCGCGAGGTCAGGGAGACCGGCCCCACAGAGCCATCGCACGAACCCTTAACGATTCACGTGGAGGGCCGGGACACCGACAGCCTCGCCGCCGCGTCGGCCCGGCCCTTTCCGCCAAAGCGCGACTACAGCTCTCTGTCGGTCAAGGATCTCCTGGACGCTCGCGACGCGTATCACGTCCACCTTTCCCACTTGACCAACGTCGTCGCCACCGCCATCGGCAAGTATCGGATCCGGAAAGGAGACTGGTACGAGCAGCACCCTCCCGACGTTCCCATTCCACCGGACTACCCGCGCCCGACCAAGGCCCGCACGCTCTACAACTCGGTCGTCCGCCCTTGGTCCTGGCCGTGCGTGCTCGTGTTCGTCCTCGACTGGGTCGACCGCGGAGAATTCACCAAGAATCCGGATCAGATGGTCCCGGGGGCGTTGTTTCTGCCGGACGGACGAGTGATTCCGACCTGCGTCGTGCAGGTGTCGGAGGAAAAGGCTCCGGGCCATCTGGCGCAACGCGTCTCGTTTCCCAAGGGAATCATCGGCGGCGGTTACCTTCTCTCGAGTGAGGTGCAGCGGCGTGTCCACCTCGGCTCGGTGGGTTGCCTGGTCACGGACGGCAACAGCGTGTTCGCGCTGACGAATCGTCATGTCACCGGCGAAAAGGATCGCGAGATCTATTCGGTCTTCGATGGGCGGACCGTCCGAGTGGGTATTTCGGATAGAAGGCAGCTCGGAAAGAAGGCCTTCTCCGCTGTTTATCCCGGTTGGAGCGGAACGAACGTGCTCTCGAATCTCGATGTGGGCCTGATCCGCGTCGACGATGTCTCACAGTGGACGACACAGATCGTGAGCCTTGGAACCCTCGAGACGCCGGTGGACCTGACGACGGATTCGATCACGCTTCACCTCATCGGTTGGCCGGTGCGCGCGTTCGGAGGAGCATCGGGTCCCTTGATCGGACAGATCGACGCGCTCTTCTACCGATACAAGTCGATGGGAGGGACGGATTACGTTGCCGACTTCGTCATCGGCCCGCGGGTCCAGGAGGAGGGGAAGAAGAAGGAGAACGAAGCGCCGACGAGGGGCGATTCGACGCTCCCTCCGGAGACCAGAACTCTTCCCGGCGACTCCGGCACGCTCTGGTGCTGGGAGGAGCCGTGTCCGGACGGCAAGAACACGCGACTGCGACCGGTCGCCCTGCAATGGGGCGGACACGTCTTCATCGAGGAAGGGACCAAGACGACGACGTCTCACAGCTACGCGCTCGCGACGTGCCTGAGTACGGTCTGCCGCGAGCTCGACGTCGACGTCCTTCGTGACTGGAACATCGGCCTTCCGGAGTACTGGGGGGACGTGGGCCATTACACGATCGCGGCACAGGCGTGCATGAACGTCGAGGGCGACAGCATCAAGACACTCATGGAGAAGAATCTCGATCGCGTCTCCTTCGAGGAGGCTCATATTCGTCCCTCGACGTTTCGCGGGCTGAGCAAGGCGGAGTTCGTGCCCCTGGCCGACGTCCCCGACAAGGTCTGGAAGATGTTCGGCGACGGCCGCCGCGGCCGCCCGGAGCATCCGAACCACTTCGCGGACATGGATAAGAAGGGGCCGGATGGCAAGTCGCTTCTGGAACTGTGCGAGTCCGACGGGGACGGCCGCATCGTCCCCGACCAGGTCGTTCCCGGCGTCTGGCAGAAGTACTACGACGGCGTCGCCGACAAGAGTCGAGGCTGCCTGCCCTTCCGCGTCTGGCAGCTCTACGACACGATGGTCGCGGCGCTGAAGAAGGACGACGGCATTCCCGAGTTCGTCTGTGCGGCGGGCGTGCTGGCACATTACGTGGGCGACGCCTGTCAGCCGCTCCACATCTCCTACATGTTCGATGGAGATCCCGAGGACCTCGACCCGGATGGGGAGACTCCTCGCGCCAAGGGCGTCCACAGCGCCTACGAGTCGAAGATGCTCAATCGCCACGTGGAAGACCTCATCAACCAACTCAGCCAGAAGCTGAAGGAGGGAGGCGTCAAGAAACCCGAACGGATCACCGGGGGACACGCCGCCGCGGTCGCCGTCGTGCAGTTGATGCGAGACACCTTCCACTCGATCTCGCCGAAGGAGATCGTTCGCGCCTATGCGAACGACGAAGATCTCTGGAAGGCGTTCGGAGAGGCGACGGTGACGCTGATGGCCCTCGGCAGCCTGACGCTGGCGATGCTCTGGGAGAGTGCGTGGCTCGAGTCGGGCGCGAAGTTCCAGGAGAATGACCTGGGCCCGGTGGACCAGGAAAAGCTTTCCGCCCTCTACCTCGACACGGCGTTCGCGCCGTCGAAGACCCTCGATCAGCTCGCCGAGATCCTCGACAAGGCCTGACTCAGCCCTCCGGCGACCCCGCGGACCGCACGGGCGCTGCCGAGCTTGCCTTTTCGGACCGCCGCCCGGAAATCCGAAAAATCCTTTTCGACCTGGTCGGCGTAGAGAACGGCGAACCGCGCGATGGCCTTGTCCAAGCGCTCCGAATCTCCGCAATAGCCGGCGATGGCGGCGGCGTCTCCGGTCCGCGCATGAGCCCTCGACAGGATCTCGCCCGCCACCTCCGCGAAAAGGTCCAGCGACCTCCCTCGAAGATCCGCCGTCTCGACCCTCGCTTTGTGATCGGCGAGCTGGCGGACCACGAAGTCGCGACCGGCGATTCGGGTCCAGCCGACGAGTGGATCGGTTCCGGTTTGCATGAGCGACTGACCCTCCGCGATTCGTTGACCTTGATGCGGGAAGCTCGGAAGCTTCAAGTAGCCCGTCCCGCAGGGCGGGAACGCCTGTTTTACTTGAAGGACGAGGGGGTCCTCCGGCGAGCGTCCGAAGAGAAGCACGATGTAGTTCCTGACTCCGACGCTGCCGATCCCCCCGACGCGAAACGCGACGTCCACGGGTCGGTAGGCGTCCAGCGTGATTCGCCGGTCGGCGCGAAGAGTGTGCCGATAGTCTCCGAGTGCTCTGACAACCCGGCGCGCCGTGCGATCGGAAACATGCGCGAGGATGGGCGCGCGATCGTGTAGCTCCCAGGACCCCCGGCGGCGCTTTGCGAGCTTGCCGAGGAGTTGTAACGGCGTGGCCCGCTTGGCCTTCGCGAGCGCATCGCCGACGAGTCCCGTCCGCGTGCGCCGCCGGACCTTGTAGCGCATGAGCTCGAGAAAAGGCAGAGTCGCGAAGGTTCGCATCGACCCCCGATACGAGCGCACAAGACTGGCGACGGCATCGGCACATCGGGTCTCGGGCGCGCCAGATTCCCGGCCCGCGAGAACGGCGCTTGCTGCGAATCTCTTCAGGTCCCATTCCCAGGGCCCCGGAAGCGTTTCGTCGAAATCGTTCAAATCGAAGACCAACTCACCGTCGGCGGCCGCGAATGTCCCGAGATTCTGGACGTGCGCGTCCCCGCAGATCTGGACGCGCAGGCCGACGGCACGGACGCCCGCGAGATCCGCGGTCATGGCACGCGCGGATCCGCGAAAATACGCGAAGGGCGAAGCCTGCATTCGCTCGACCTTCAGGGGGAGGAGATCTGGCAGCCTGCCTGCATTCGACCGCCGAAAGACCGAGATGACGTCCGGACGAGCCACGCTCGGATTCCACAGCCCGTGCTCCGACCGCCGGACGCGATTCCGAAGACCTCGGCCGTACTCGATGTGTTCGGCGGCCGTCGGAAGTCGCGCTTGCCTCATCCGATGTCTTCCACCCTTCTAAATCGCCGTACACTCCCGTGAAGGGCTAAGGGATGCGGTCAACAACTCCCCCGCCTCCAGCCGGGAAAGGGCGCCCAAGCGCTTTTTGTTGCCAAAGCTTAGCGGAGCGGCACCGGTCTTGCTCCGGTGCGCAGAGTGATCATTCGATGCGCATACATGCTCGTCCTGCCGGCTTTCATGCCGCTGCTGGCGCCGCCGGCGATCGCGCAGGAGATCGAGAACGCGCAGCCCGGTTCGTTTGCCGGTCGTTGGCAGGCGGCTCCGACGGCGCCGACTCTGTTCCCGGAGCTGCGGCCTCAGACGTCCGGCCGTGAGACCCCGAAGCGGTTCTGGGCAGCCGCGGGAGAGGTCATCCTGCTCGAAGGCCTCCCCTGGGTCTACAACCGCTACGTCACCGACGAAGACTTCGCGCGCATCTCCTCCCATACGGTCCGCGAGAACTTCCGGACCGGGTTCCAGTTCGACCGAGACGACTTCTACACGAACCAAGCCGCGCACCCTTATCACGGGAGCCTCTTCTTCGAAGCCGCGCGCTCCAATGGCTACGGGTTCTGGGAGGCGGGAGCGTTCACCGTCGCGGGCAGCCTGCTCTGGGAGTGCTGCATGGAGAACACGCCGCCCTCCTACAACGACTTCGTCAACACGACGATCGGCGGCATGACGCGTGGAGAGATCTCGCACCGTCTCTCCGCGATGCTCCTCGACAACACCGCGAGCGGGCATGAGCGCCTCTGGCGCGAGCTCGGCGCCGCCGTACTCAATCCGATCGGCGCCTTCAACCGTCTTCTGCGCGGCGAAATGACCCGCGACTTCCCGAATCCGGAGGAGCGATTTCCCGACGGCTTCGGCGTATCCGCGGATCTCGGCTACCGCCGCATCGGCGGCGCCGCCGCCCACCCGAATCAGGCGATCGTGTCGCTCTCGGCTCGGTACGGCGACCCATTCGCCGGCGACATCCACAAGCCTTTCGACTCCTTCTGGGCGGGCGCGGATCTGAATTTCCCGGGCGGCACAACCATCTCTCGAATCGAGGAGCGCGGCATCCTGAAGGGGTGGGAGCTCGGGGACCCATCGGCCGCCGTGCGGAGCATCTTCGGCTTCTCTCAGGAGTACGAGTACATCAATAACGAGTCCCAGGTCTTCGGGGCGGAAATGTTGAGCGTCGGGTTGCTCTCGCGATTCACCATCCGAAAAGGCTGGCTCTTCTTGAACGACGTCTCTGCGATCGCCATACCGCTGGCCGGCATCAAGACGACGAACTTCACCAATCCGCAAACGGGCCGCAACTACGACTACGCGCCCGGCGGGGGCGCTCGAGTCGCCGCTCGACTCTTCGGAGCGGGCCAGGAGCTGTTCTCCCTCGGCTACGGCATCGCCTGGGCGCGCACGGTCAGCGGGAGTTCCAACAACAACACCCTCCAGTTCTTCAGGGCGACCGGTCGCATCCCGATCGCCGGCCAGTTCGGGATCGGCGGAGGTTACGGGTGGTATAGCCGAAAGACGACTTATGTCGGCTTCTCCGAGCCACGCCGCACGCAATCGGAATGGCGCGCGTTTGCGACCCTGTCCTTCGGCGCGACCGGGATGCGCAAGCCCCGCGACTAGCCGGAGCTCCCTGGACAGCACGGGATCGCGGCGGTAGTCTGGCGAGTGCTTCGGGCGGCGCCCCGAAGAGGAGGCACATGAAGCCGTACGTCAGACTGACCGAGCCGCTCGTTCGCGAGTCGGATCGGCTCCGCCCGGCGAGCTGGGACGAGGCACTGGACCGCGCTGCCGAGGGTCTGCGGCGCGTTCGGGAGCGTCATGGGCCCGAGGCCTTCGGGCTCTTCTCCTGCTCGAAGGCGACCAACGAGGTCAACTACCTCGCCCAGAAGTTCGCGCGGGTCGCGCTCGGCAGCAACAACATCGACAGCTGCAACCGGACCTGACACGCTCCTTCGGTCGTCGGTCTGACGACCGTGTTCGGGGCGGGAGGCGGGACGAGCTCGTACCGGGAGACCGAGGAGACGGACCTGATCCTGCTCTGGGGATCGAACGCGCGCGAGGCGCATCCGATCTATTTCCATCACGTGCTCCGCGGCGTCAAGAACGGCGCGCGGCTAGTCGTCGTCGACCCTCGGCGCACCGTCTCCGCGCAATGGGCCGACGTCTGGCTGGGACTGGACGTGGGCTCCGACATCGCGCTCGCCAACGCGATGGGGCGCGAGATCCTCTCGTCGGGTTTGGAGAACCGCGCTTTCATCGAGCGGGCGACGACCGGTTTCGAGGAGTACCGCGCCTGCGTCGAGAAGTACACGCTGGAATTCGCACAGCAGGAGACCGGCGTGCCGGCCGACGCGATCCGCGAGGTCGCCCACGCCTACGCCAGGGCCGACCGCTCGCAGCTCTGCTGGACGCTCGGGATCACCGAGCACCACAACGCGGTCGACAACGTGTTCGCGCTGATCAACCTGGCTCTCCTGACGGGCCACGTGGGCCGATGGGGATCCGGCCTCTGCCCCCTGCGCGGGCAGAACAACGTCCAGGGGGGCGGCGACATGGGCGGGCTGCCGAACAAGCTGCCCGGCGGACAGGACGTCGAGAATCCCGATCACCGCGCGAAGTTCGAGAAGGCCTGGGGCGCCGGGATCCCGCCGAAGAAGGGATGGCACCTGTCGGAGATGTTCGAGGAGATGGAGCATGGGCGGCTGCGATCGCTCTACGTCCTCGGCGAGAACCCGGCGCAGTCCGAGGCCGACCAGACACGGACGCTCAAGCTGCTCGGGGGCCTCGATTTTCTCCTCGTGCAGGACATGTTCCTGACGCGCACCGCTGAGCTCGCCCACGTCGTGCTGCCGGCGGCGGCGTCCTGGTGCGAGGACGAGGGGACGGTGACCTCGAGCGAGCGGCGGGTGCAGCGCGTGCGCAAGGCGCTCGATCCGCCGGGCCTGGCGCGTCCGGACCTCGCGATCCTGTGCGAGCTCGGCCGCCGTCTGGGCATCGAGCTCGGCAGCTCCGCCGCGGAAAAAGTCTGGGACGAGCTGCGGTCACTCTCGCCGTGGCATGGGGGGATGAGCTACCGGCGCCTCGAGGAGCTCGGCGGCATTGCGTGGCCGTGTCCCGACGAGTCGCACCCGGGCAGCCCCTTCCTCCACGGGAGGCTCTGGGCCGAGCCGCGCGAAGGCCCGCCGGCACCCTTCCACGCCGTGGAGCACGACCCGCCGGTCGACCGGCTGAGCGACGAGTTTCCGATTCGTCTGACGACCGGTCGCAGACTCGACTCGTTCAACACGGGAGTCCAGACGGCGGGATACTCCTCACCGCTTCGCCGCGAGGAGACGCTGGACATCGCCCCCGAGGACGGCGCGCGGTGGGGGATCGCCGACGGCGAAACCGTCTGCGCCGTATCGCGCCGCGGGGCGGTCCGGGTGCCGGTCCGCTTCGATCCGACGCTCCGCCCGGGGCTCGCCTTCATGACGCTCCACTTCCAGGACGACGTGGCCACGAACCTGCTGACGATCGATGCCACGGACCCCAAGTCGGGGACCGCCGAGTTCAAGGCGACGGCGATAAGGGTCGAGAAGCTGACGGTCGCGAGCGCCGCTCGCGCGTCATCCCGAGCATAGCGAGGGATCCCAGACTCGATCGCCCGCGACCCGATAAAGTTCGGGATTTCTCGCCGCTTCGCGGCTCGAAATGACGGTGCGAAGCGCTGCTAGAGTAACTCCGTGGATCTCCACCTCATCCCGGGCGCCGCGCCTTCCGCCGAGGAACGCGCGGCGGTCGACGAGCTCTTGGGCGCTCCGGCCACCGGCTGGGAAGGGGCTGTGGGGCGAACCGAGGTCGAGGGACATCTCTCATCCGGCGGCGACGCGATCCGCGCCCGCCGCCACATGCTCCTCCCGGCGCTCTGGGCCGTGCAGTCGCGCCTCGGCTGGATCTCGCCCGGGGCCCTGAACTACGTCTGCCAGAGACTCGACGTGGCGCCCGCGGACGCCTACGGCGTGGCGACCTTCTACGCGATGCTGTCCGTCGAGCCGCAGGCGGAGACCGTCGTCCACGTCTGCGACGATCTGGCCTGCCGCCTCGCCGGGGCCGATGACCTGGTGAAGGAGCTCTCCCCGACCCTGCCGAAGGGCGCGCTCCGACCGTCTCCCTGCCTGGGCCTCTGCGAGCGCGCGCCGGCGGTGCTGTTCCAGTGTGCCGGCAAGGGCGCGAAGGACTTCGTCCTCGCGCCGGCCGACTCAGCATCCATCGTTGCGGCGTCCGGCGGCTCCAATCCGAAATCCAAAATCCAAAATCCAAAATCTCCCCCGGAGACGCCCCCTCACCCCAACCCTCTCCCCCCTCCGGGGGGCGAGGGAGCGTTGCGCAGAGATGGCTCTCCTTCCGCCCCTCAGACTCAGGACGAGCGCTGGTCTTCCCTGCGCTTGCTGCGCCTCGTCGGACACGTGGATCCGGAGAGCCTCGACGACTACCGCGCCCATGGCGGATATCTCGCGCTTCGGAAGGCGCTCGAGATCGGCCCCGAAGGCGTGCTGCGGGAAGCGCTCGACTCGAAGCTCCAGGGTCGCGGTGGCGCGGCGTTTCCGGCGGGGCGCAAGTGGGACGCGGTCGCGAAGGCGCCGGTCCGCCCGCACTATCTCGTCTGCAACGCGGACGAGTCCGAGCCGGGGACGTTCAAGGACCGCGTGCTCATGGAGGAGAACCCGTTCGCGGTCGTGGAGGCGATGACGATCGTCGCGTTCGCCACCGGCTGCGATCGGGGGTACGTGTACATTCGCGGCGAATATCCGCTGTCGCTCGAGCGCATCTCCAACGCAGTCGCCGCGGCGCGGGCGCGGGGCCTGCTCGGCGAGTCCATCCTCGGCGAGCCGCTTCGCTTCGACATCGAGGTCCGACGGGGCGCGGGCGCCTACATCTGCGGGGAGGAGACGGCCCTGTTCAACTCGATCGAGGGCTTCCGAGGCGAGCCGCGCAACAAGCCGCCCTTTCCGGTGCAGGCCGGGCTGTTCGGGAAGCCTACGGTCGTCAACAACGTCGAGACGCTGGTCAACGTGATGGACATCGTGCTCGAGGGAGGAGCGGCGTTCGCCGCGATCGGCACGCCCCAATCGACCGGGCCCAAGCTCTTCTGCCTGTCGGGCAACGTGTCGCGTCCCGGCGTCTACGAGGTCCCCTTCGGCGCGACGCTTGCGCAGCTGATCGCGCTCGCGGGGGGCGTTTCAGGCGGCCGTCCGATTCGCGCGGTCCTGCTCGGCGGCGCCGCCGGATCGTTCGTCGGCCCGGAGGAGCTCGACGTGCCGTTGACATTCGAGGGCACGCGCGCCATCGGCGCCTCGCTGGGCTCGGGCGTCGTGATGGTCTTCGACGACCGCGCCGACCTGGCCGGAGCGGTCAAGCGCATCGCGGCGTTCTTCCGGGACGAGTCGTGCGGACAGTGTGTGCCCTGCCGCGTCGGCACGGAGCGCCAGGAGGAGCTCGTCGCGCGGCTGGACGCCGGCCGGCCGCTGCGGAGCTCCGAGCAGGAGGTCGCCCTGCTCGACGAGATCGCGCAGGCGATGCGCGACGCCTCCATCTGCGGGCTCGGCCAGACCGCGTCGGGAGCGATCCAGTCGGCGATTCGAAAGCTCGGAGTGTTCCGCGCATGATCGACGTCCGCCGGAAGAGGAACCCGACCCGCGCGGTCGCTCTGACGGTCGACGGGCGGCCGGTGAGCGTTCCGGAGGGGACGACGATCCTGGAGGCCTGCCGCGGGCTGGGCATCGACACGCCCACGCTGTGCTTCCTCGAGAATCTGACTCCGGTCAACGTCTGCCGCGTCTGTGTGGTGGAGGTCGAGGGCGCGCGGACGCTGGTACCTGCCTGCTCGCGGCCGGTCGAGCCGAACATGAAGGTCTCGACCGACAGTCCGCGCGTCCGGCTCTCGCGAAAGATGGTCCTGGAGTTCCTCGCCTCCTCGGTCGATCTCTCGTGTGCCGCGCCCGAGGTGCGCGGCTGGATGGAGCGTTACGCGGCCGAGCCGGCTCGCTACGGGCCGCCGGTCCCGCCCGCCCGCGCCGGAGAGCGTGACCGAGCCATGCCCGGCCACCACGGCGTCGATCCTGCGGGACGGAGCGCGACCGTGGCGCAGCCGGTGAAGGTCGACAACGCGCTCTACGTCCGCGACTACGCCCGCTGCATCCTCTGCTACAAATGCGTTCAGGCCTGCGGGACCGAGGCCCAGAACACCTTCGCGATCGCCGTGGCGGGCCGCGGCTTCGATGCGCGCATCTCGACCGAGTTCGCGGCGCCGCTGCCCGACTCCGCATGCGTGTACTGCGGCAACTGCATCGGCGTCTGCCCCACGGGCGCTCTGATGTTTTCGAGCGAGCACAACCTGCGCTCGGCCGGGGAGTGGGACGAGACGCGGCAGAGCGTGACGGAGACGATCTGCCCCTACTGCGGCGTCGGCTGCACCTTGCAGCTCCGGGTGCAGGACAATCGCATCGTCCGCGTGACCTCTCCGCTCGACCACGAGGTCACCAGCGGACACCTCTGCGTCAAGGGACGGTTCGGCTGGGAGTTCGTGCAGAACCGGCCTGAAAAATAGGTTTCAAGTTTCAGGTTTCAGGTTCCGGTCTGGCCCGAGGCTGCGATCTTTCCGGTCAGCGGCTCGAAGCGGACCGCGCCGTTGCCCATGGCGACCGGCTTCAGGATGAAATCGTCCCGGCGCGCGTTGTGCTCGCACATGGAGACCGGCCCGCTCTGGGTCATCACCATGAACGAGCAGTTGCGGATCCGCTCCGGATCGAGCGCCGTCGCGTCCATGAATGCATGGATGAAGAAGGTCATCTTCCCGATGCGCCGGCGCCGCCAGAGGCCCCCGCGCACGGCCCAGAGCTTGCGGAGAAGAAAGGCTCCCCCGCGCAGCAGCCATTCGGGGTTTCGCAGCGCGGCGGCCACGACGCGGCGGGCCGTGCCCTGGACGTCGCGCCGGTCGAAGGGGACGTGCCGGAACTCCTCGAGGAATCGCTCGTAGAGGAGCCGATCCGTCAGGAGGTCGACGGCCTCCTCGCCGACCGTGGCGAGCATCGTCCCCCGGTTGCAGGCGGGATGGCCGACGAGCGCCGTGTCCCACGCGAGGCGGGGCAATCCCACGCCGCGGCGAATCCGCTCCGCAATGGCGTCGGCCGTGACTTCCGGGGCTCGCTCGCGCCACTCTCCCCTCCCGGTCGCCGCCTGCACCTGGAATGAGGCCATACCCACGACGTCGGATTGCGTCAGAAAGAAGCGGACGAGCGCGGGGACCTCCTCGAGGTTCCCACCGTGCACCGTGGTGTTGAAGACGACCGCGAGCTTCAAGCCGCGGACGCGCTCGATGTAGTCGAGCCGCACGGCGTTCAACGCGGCCTCGGTCGGGTACTTCTTGAGCCGCTGCGTCGTGTCGACGTGGAAAGCAACGTCGACGAGCCCCGCCGCCGCGAGCTGCTCGAGCAGATCGCGCGTCGCTCGGATGCCGTTGGTCAGCAGCGCAGGACGCAGACCCCGCTCGGCGATCCGTCCCACGATCGCAACGAGCTCGGCGCGCGGGCGCATCGTGGGGTCGCCGCCGGTGACCTGCACGCCGACGCCCGGTCCGTACATCTGCCGAATGCGGTCGATCCGTTCGAACAGCGGCTCGAGAGGCAGATCGCGGACCGCCTCGGAGCTCTCCGAGAGGTAGCAGAGGGTGCAGTCGAGGTTGCATCGCTGCGTGATCTCGAGCGCGACGCATCCGATCGTCGATCGACGGCCGAGGACCTGATTCGGCGTCCGAAACTCGGGATCGAGCCTCTCCCAGGTACGGCGCAGGAGCCGTTCCCGCTCGGCGATGTCCTCGTAGACCGGCAAGCGAGCCGGCGTCTTGCCGGCCGTCATTTCGGAGGAACGGGCAGACCCAGCCGGCGCCGCACGGCCAGCACGTAGCCTACCGGCTCCTTGCGCCAGGCCCTCTCCTGCAGGGAGCGCGGAAAGCGGCCGCCGAGGTCGCCCAGATAGCTGTAGGTCAGACGAGACTGCTCCGGACCGAGCGGCTCGATCAGGGTCTCTCCCGCGACGTGTGAGATCCGAACTCCCGAGCTGGGATCGCCGGGCCGCGCGTCGTCGCGCCAGGAGATGCGGAAGCCGGCGCCGGGCAACGACTCATCCCAATAGGCAACGACGGCGTCCCGGTTGCGGAAGGGAAACGGATAGTCCCACACGAAGTGGACCCGAACGGGCGCCGAGGAGCCCTCGAGCACGTCGGACCTCATGACGATCGGCGCAAAGAGCTCTCGATACATGGCGAGGTTCGCGAGGATCGCGTGGACCCGCTCGGCGTTCGTCGGAAGCTCTGCCGCGGCGCGGATCCAGGGGGCACCCGCGGCCGAACGCGCGATCGAGACCTCCACGCCCCGCTCCGCGAACCATGGTTCGAACCGAGGCTCACCGAGAAGTGCCGCCATCCCGTAGAGAAGCAGGGCGATCAAGCGCTGCTCCCTCCCGGCTCGGCGCGCCACCAGAGAAGACCGGATAGCGCGGCGAGCAGCACGTCCTCGGCGACGGTCCACCACGTCAGGGGGCGCGGAAAGAACACGCCGAAGCAGCCGCAGTTGGAGACCCGAACCCCGCGCAGGAGATTCCCGGCCGACCAGGTGGCGTAGATGGCGTGAAGCGCCGCCGACGCGGAGGCCGCGGGGCGCAGAGCCCGGCCGGAGAGGAGGCAGCCCGCCACGACGAGCTCGACCGAAGGGACCGCGACGGCGATCCACCCCCGCGCGGGTGGGGAAAGGACGCGATACGTTGCGAGGACGTCCTCGAAGCCGCGCAGGTCCGCGAGCTTTCCGGCCGCCGTGGCGAGAAGGACGAGGCCGATCGCGCATCGGAGGACTGTCCGGGCGGACACGGGCCTCATTGCCGGTTCAGGGTCCAGTCGTAGGGAATGAACTCCACGCTCCAGTCGAGGGGGATTTTCTCGACGCGGTACAGGTTCGCGTAAGCGATCAAGGACGGTGCCTTCCGGAGAAAGTCCTTCGTGTAGAAGCGGAGGATCTCCGAAAAGCGCACGGTCCTCCGGCCGGGATCCAGCCGAACGTTGCGCTCCTCGGAGAAGAAGAGCCGAGCCGCGGAATCGAGCTGCGCGTCCAGTTCGCCGGCGTCGAACGGATAGCGCGGCAGCCGCGGGCAACGCCGGACCATGCAGTTCAACGCGAAGTGGACGCGCGGTTCGCCCAGCGGTCGGATCAGCCGGTTCTCCAGAGCGTAGAGCGAGATCCACGCGCCTCCCATCAGCAGCCGGTCCCGATAAAAGAAGCGCACCTTGATCGAGGAAAGCTCCGGCGGGATTCCCGCGGCGATCACGTTGTAGAGGGCGAGAGCGTTGTAGGCGTTGACGTAGTAGGCGAGCGTCGCGCCGGACTCGGAGAACTCGGCCGGCGAGGAGGTCGGGCTGACCTGCGCGATCCAGGAGACGTACGCATCGAGATCTCCCCGGTTGGCGGCGACTCCCGAAAAATCGATTTGGCCGCGCTCGTCGACGAACCGATACAGCACGCGCGACCACGCCGCCAGGGCGTCTTGCGGTCCCGCGGCGGCGCTCTTCGGCGCCGGGACGCGGATGGCGCACCCGGACAGCGCGGCCGCAGAAGCCAGCGCGAGAACGATCTTGCGAAGCGTCACGTCGATATGCGGCTCCCGATTCGAAGGCCCGTCGATCTGAGATGCGTCCGCAAGCCTGGAGGTTTCCGACCGCGGAAGTCAACCCGCCGGCGTGCTAACCTTCCGCGGAGAGCGCACGAATCGAAAGAGCAGCCGCGTCACCGTTGAGCCGCCGCCCCGCCGCGCTCGCCGCGGCGCTCAGCCTTCTTTTCACGGTCCGCGCCGCCACCGGCCTCGCCGAAGAGCGGGCGACGCTCATCTGGAAAGGCGAGTCCCACCCGGTCGGCACGATCGGCGGAAAGGAGTTCGTCGTCTCCGACGTCGCCCGAGCGCTCGGCCTGTCCGTGGCCGCGGATGCGGCGACGGGCGTTCTGACGCTCTCGGGCGCGGGACACCAGGTCCTCGTCGGGCCGGGCACGGCGCAAGTGCCCGTCGACCGCCGGATTGTAGGGATCTCCGCTCCGGCCCGGATGGCTTCGGGTGCGCTCTACGCGCCGATCGATTTCTTCGAAAAGGTCCTGTTTCCGCTCGCCGGGGCGACCGGCACCTACGACGCCACTCGGCACGTCTGGACGCTGACGCCGGCGGTGCCGCCGATTGCGATCGAGGTCGCCGTCGTTCACGTCGCACCGACCACGCAGGTCGTGCTGCGGCTCTCCGCGCCCGCCAGAACGACGACCACGGCGCTCGAGAAGGGCTTCCAGATCCGGTTTCCGGAAGCCCGCATCGACCCGCCCTTTCCGGAGCGCAAGTACGACGACCCGTTCGTGGCCGCGGTGCGGTTTTCCGGGGATACCGCCACGATCGATTTTCGAGAGGCGGGCCTGACCGCCCACGCCTATCCGCTCTCCGGTCCGGATCGGCTCGTCATCGAGGTCGGCCGGCGAGGGGCCGGCGCGCCGCTCGAATCGGTGGCTCCGGCGCCGGCCGCGCCACCGACCCTGACGATCGTTCTCGACCCCGGCCACGGAGGCGCGGAGACGGGCGCGGTCGGTCCCACCGGGCTCCAGGAGAAGGACGTCACTCTCGAGATCGCGCGCAAGCTCGCCGCGACTCTGCCGCACGTCCTCTCCTGCCGAACCGTCCTGACGCGGGACAGCGACTCCGTCGTCTCGCTGGATGACCGAACTGCGGTCGCGAATCACGAGAGGGCGGACCTCTTCCTGTCGGTCCACGCGAACTCCTCGAGGGCCGCGTCGGCGCGCGGCTCCGAGACGTATTACCTGTCCCTCGAAGCGTCGGACCGGATCGCCCAGGACCTCGCCCGCCGAGAGAACGAGGCTGGCGGCGCGCCCGCTCCGGCCGGCGCGATCACGGGAAATCCGGATCTGGACTTCGTGCTGTGGGACCTTGCGCAGAGCGCGCACCTGAAGGAGTCGAGCGAGCTCGCCGAGGCGATCCAGACTGAGTTGAACGCCGTCTCCGATACCTCCAGCCGGGGAATCAAGCAGGCGCCGTTTCGGGTCCTGGTGGGCGCGACCATGCCCGCGGTGCTGGTCGAGGTGGGATTCATCTCGAACGCCGAGGAAGAGAAGAAGCTCCGCAGCGCCGAGGTCCAGCAGGTGGTTGCCGACGCAATCGCGCGAGCGGTCGCCGGCTTCTTCGGAAAGCGCATGCCCGCGGCGCTCCGTTCGACGCCCCGCCCCGCCGTCACTCCGGCGACTCCATGAGCCGGCGGGCGGCCGCGTTGCTGCTCGCCACCCTGGCGGCCGCAGTGGCCGCCCTGCTGTTCGTCGGCCGCAGCCAGCTACCACGCCTGGGCCGCCGGTTGCCCCGGCCCTTCCTGCGAGTCACCCCCGCCGCCGCGGTCCCCGTCACGGCGGCGGCCGGAGTCACGCCGGCTCCTCCGGTCGAGACGGTGCGCGTCACGGTCTATTTCCCGGACCAGACCGGCGCGGTTCTCCACCCCGAAGAGAGAGACATTCCGAGGCCCGCCGGCCCCGCCGCCTTCCTGAGAGCGCTCTTCGCCGAGCTTCAGAAGGGTCCGACCCGCGAGGGTCTGATCCCGGTCCTGCCGGCGAAGATTCAGCTGCGCAACGCGTTTCTGCTTCGAGAGGGAGAGGTCGTTCTGGATCTCGCGGTCGACTCCGGGCTCACATTCGGATCCCAGGAAGAGCTCTCGATCGTCGCCGCTCTCGTCGACACGACGCTCCAGAACGTCGCCGACACGAACCGTGTGAGAATCCTGGTCAACGGCGAGCCGGCCGAAACGCTGGGAGGCCACGTGGATCTGACACGGCCGCTGCTGTTCCTGCGCAGCGCCATCGAACCGCCCGCTGCCGAGACACCGGCGGCGCCAACGCCCCGCGCGCCGTGAGCCGTTCGACGCCCCGGCCCGACGGCCGCGCGCCCGGCGAGATGCGTCCGGTCTCGATAGAGCCCGGAGTCGCGGCGCACGCCGAGGGCTCCGCGCTGATCAGCCTCGGCCAGACCCGGGTCCTCTGCGCCGCCTCCGTGGAGGACCGCGTGCCACCGTTTCTCAAGGGAAGCGGCAGCGGATGGGTCACCGCGGAATACGGAATGCTCCCACGCGCCACGCACACGCGTTCGGCGCGAGAGGCGGCGCTCGGCAGGCAGGGAGGCCGCACGCTGGAGATCCAGCGGCTGATCGGGCGCGCGCTTCGGAGCGTCGTCGAGCTTCGAGGCCTGGGCGAGCGCACGATCACCCTGGACTGCGACGTGCTCCAGGCGGACGGGGGAACTCGCTGCGCGGGCGTGACCGGCGCGTGCGTGGCGCTCGCCATGGCTTTGGCCAGGCTCGTTCGCGACGGCAAGGTCCTCCGATGGCCGATGCGCGAGACGGTCTCGGCGATTTCCGTCGGAATCTGCGCCGGTCAGCCCGTGCTGGATCTCGCCTATGCCGAAGACGCCGAGGCGGATGTCGATTGCAACATCGTCGCCACCGCCTCGGGCGCGTTCGTGGAGATCCAGGGAACGGCCGAGCGCCGCCCGTTCTCCGAACAGCAGCTCTTAACGCTGCTCTCGCTCGCTCGCTCCGGGTTGGAGAGGCTCTCCAGCCTCCAGGAGAAGGTCCTCGCGCCTCATCTCGAGGGGATCCAGATGACGTGACGATCCCTCAGTGATTCTCCGCGTAGTGCCGCCGCAGAACGTCTCCCCCGAAGTCGTCCTGCAGGTCGCGCCAGACCGAGTGAACGTGGTTGGCGCCGTCCTGCGTGTTGTCGTACTCGATCAGGAATGTCGGCCCCTGGATGCGGTAGTAGTGCCCTTCCCCGGGTCGGTCCCCGCCCGCCCACGCGAAACGGATCCCGCCGAGACCCGCCTTTTCGAGCCTGGCTCGCTGCGCCGCCGCGGCCTCCGGGCGCAGGTTGCCGAGATATTCGCCGATGAGCCTCTCGAGCGTCTGGCGCTCTCCGGCGGACATCTCGGAGTAGGCAAGTCCGGCGGCATCCGGCACGCTCTTTCGTCCCGGGCCGAGGACGATGTCCGAGGGCGCTCTCGCCGAGAGGGTCGCGCGGGCGCGCTGAGCCGGATCGAGGCTCGCGAGCAGCTCGCGGGCGAGGTCTTCCTCCGGCCCGAGCAACCTCCAGCCCGTGCGAGGTCCCTCCGCGACGCGGGCGGGATGGGCGCCGAAGAACATCGGGGTCGCGCCGACGATGCCTCCCATCCAGGAGGCGAAGTTCAGCGAGAGATGATGGCCCTCGAAGCGCCACGCCCATGCGCGCTCCTCCGAGGGCGTGCCGAAGAGCGCGAAATAGTAGAGATCGGGATCGCGAAAATCCCCCTCCATCCGCCGCAGGATTCCCTCGAGCTCCACAACGCCCTGCACCTTCTCTTCGCCGCGCGACGAGAGGGTGGCGTGAAGCAGCGCGCGGACGGCGAGCCGCTCGGCCTCGTTCATCTCCTTCAAGGGAACGCCTCTCCGGCGACCCGGCAGATACCCCCAGGTGAAGCGATCGGGATCCTCGAGACCGAAGACGCAGCGCTCGCGCGTCGCCGGGCGCAGCGTCGCGAGGAGTTGCCGGGCCGCCCGAGTCGTCTCCGGAGAGGGAGGCGGAAGCTCGTGGCCGCCCATCCACGCCGGCAGCAAGAGCCCGGCGAGCGGGACGGCGAGCCGCCTCATCCGGCGGACTCTTTCAGACGGGTCACGATCTTCGTCGGGCCGGCCATCGTGCGGTGCACGGGACAACGCTCGGCGATCTCGACGAGACGCGCCTTCTGCTCGGCCGTCAACGTACCGAAGAGCTCGATCTCGCGCGTGATCCGCTCGACGTGACCGTCCCTGTTCTCGACGCACTCCTCGCAGTCCTTCGCATAAACCCGCTCGTGGCGAAGCCGGACCGCGACGCGCTCGAGCGGCCACTTCTTGCGGGACACGTACAGGCGAATCGTCATGGACGTGCAGGCGCCGAGCGCGGCGAGCAGCAGCGCGTACGGATCGGGGCCCGCGTCGGTGCCGCCGGCGGAGACCGGCTCGTCGGCGGAGAACACGTGGCCGCCGGCCTCGATTCTCTGCGCGAAGCCGGATCCGATCTCGGTGACGACGATCTCGTTCGCTGGCTTTGTCATGTCGGGCACCTCATGTTCGAGTTTCAAGTTTCGGGTTTCAAGTTTCAAGCCGGAATCAGGCCTGAAACCGGAAATTGGAAACCTGAAACTAGAATCCCTCCCTCGGGAGGGCTCATCATGCGGCTCGTCGTCGGATTCATCGGCCTCGGCACCATGGGCGCCCCCATGGCGCGAAACCTCGCGCGCGCCGGCTTCAAGCTGCGCGTCTCCACCCGGACGGCCGAGAAGGCGCGCGCCTTCGCGGAGGAGCTGCGGGGACGCGGAGCCGACGTCGAAGCTTGCGAGGAGCCCGCGGCGGCGGCCCGCGGCGCGGAGGTCGTCGTCTCCTGCCTGCCCGACGCGCCGCAGGTCGAGGAGGTTCACCTCGGGGCGAGCGGAACGGCTCGCGGCGCCGCCGCGGGCACGGTCGTGGTCGACTGCTCGACGATCGCCCCCGAATCGGCGAGCGCCATCGCGACGCGGCTCGAGCGAGACGGAATCGGCTTCCTCGATGCGCCGGTCTCCGGAGGCCAGAAGGGCGCAATCGAAGGCGGGCTCACCTTCTTCGTCGGCGGGAGCGCGGCGGCGCTCGAGAAGGCGCGGCCCGTCCTCGCCGTGATGGGCAAGCGGATCACGCACCTCGGCCCCTCAGGAGCGGGCCAGCTCGGCAAGGCCGTCAACCAGATCATCGTCGCGGTCAACCTCGCCGCGGTGTCGGAGGGGCTCGCCTTCGCGCAGAAGGCGGGTCTGCCGATGGACTCCTTGCACGAGGCGCTCACCGCCGGCGCCGCGAACTCCTGGGCGCTGGAAGTTCTCGGGAAGAAGATGATGCAGCGGGACTTCAAGCCCGCCTTCGCGATCAAGCACCAGCAGAAGGATCTCGCCATCGTGCTGCGCTCGGCCCGAGAGAAGGGAGTTCCCCTTCCGGCCGCGGCTCTCGTCCATCAGCTTCTCTCGGCTCTGGAGGCGCAGGGCCGCGGCGAGGACGGCACGCAGGCGCTTCTGACGCTCTACGAGAAGATGGCCGAGCCGCGGGCGTGAACGGCCGCCTCGCGGGAGTGCGCGGGCTCCTGATCGACCTCGAAGGCACGGTGTATCAGGACCTGCGCCTGATTCCGGGAGCGGCGGAGGCGCTGGCGGGGCTTCGCGAGCGAGGCATCCCGCACGCCTTCGTCACGAACACCACCAGCCGGCCGCGCTCCGTTCTCGTGCGCGAGCTCTCGGATCTGGGCCTTGCGGTCGAGCCCGAGCGTCTCTTCACCGCACCCCGGGCCGCCCTCGAGCATCTCCGGAGGCGAGGACTGCGCCGCTGTCATCTGCTCCTGCGCCCGGCCCTGCGGGAGGAGTTTCCCGGGATCGCACTCGACGACGAGTCACCCGAGGCCGTGATCCTCGGCGACCTCGGCGATGAGATGACCTTCGCGCGCCTGAACCGAGCCTTTCGCCTACTGCTCTCCGGCGCGGAGCTGATCACCCTTGCCCGCAACCGCTACTGGCGCGCGGAGGATGGGCTCAGGCTCGACGTCGGCGCGTTCGCGGCGGCGCTCGAGTACGCCTCGGGCCGCCCCGCGGTCCTCGTCGGCAAGCCGGATCCGCGGTTCTTCCGGGCGGCGCTCGAGTGGCTCGGCGTCCTGGCGTCCGAGGCGGCGGTCGTCGGCGACGATCTGGAGTCCGACGTGGGCGGCGCCCAGAGCGCGGGGATGAGAGGCATCCTCGTCCGCACCGGAAAGCATCGCGAGGAGGAGCTGGCCGGCTCTTCCGTCCGTCCCGACACGGTTCTCGACTCCCTGGCGGACCTGCCTAAGCTGCTCTGATACGCTGCCGTCGTGGACGAGCGGAAGACTTCGGACGATCACCGGACGCGAGTTCGCGATTCTTTCGACTCCCTCCATGCGCAGGTCGGTGACCGGCTCGACGAGCAGGGGCGCGAGGCGATCGAACGCCTGCGGCAGGCGGCGGAGGAGCGAGACGGCGCCGCTCTGAGGGCCGGGTTGAACGACCTGCGCACGCGCCACGGCTGGCTCTACAAGGAGCTCGCGGCGCATCCGCGCGTCGCCAACCTGCTCGACGAGCTGGCGCTGCTGGGACTCTAGCGCCGCTTGTGCGCGGCGGGTTTCAAGTTTCAGGTTTCGAGTTTCAAGTCGGAGGCGAGGCCGCGTTCGACAAGAAACCTGAAACGTGAAACCTGAAACCCGAGATGGTGACGTCGCTTCGGAGAAGCAGCGCATTCGCGAGCTCGTGTGGAAACGGCTCGTGGAAGAGGGCGCCGCGCTCTTTCCGGGCGCGCGCGGCCGAATTCCAAACTTCCGCGGCGCCGCGGAGGCCGCCGTGTTCCTCGCGAAGAGCCCCGAGTGGCGGCGCGCCCGCGCGATCAAATGCAACCCCGACGCGCCTCAGCGGCCGGTGCGGCTGCGCGCGTTGCGGGAGGGCAAGCTCGTTTTCATGGCCGTCCCTCGGCTGGCGCAGGCGCGGTGCTTCTGGTTGCTCGATCCCCGGGAGATTGCGGAACGAGATCTCGCTCGCGCCGCCACGATTCGGGGTGCCTCGAGGCTGGGCCGGGCCGTCGATCCGCGGAAGCTGCCTCACATCGACCTGATCGTCGCAGGCTCGGTCGCCGTCGACCGACGAGGCGCCCGGATCGGTAAAGGCGGCGGCTATGCCGACCTCGAGTACGCGATCGGGCGCGAGGTCGGCGCCGTCGACGACAAGACGTCCGTCGCGACCACGGTCCATCCGCTGCAGGTGATCGGGCGGTCGCTTCCGGTCACGGAGCACGACTTCGTCCTCGATCTGATCGCGACGCCCGAGGCGCTGCGGCGCCCACGGGCGAGGCGCGCCCAGCCCCGCGGGATCCTTCCCGAACACCTCACCGACGACCTCCGGCGCGACGTGCCGATCCTGCGCGCGCTCGGATACGCGTGATCCCGGTCGGCCTGATCCTTGCGTCGACCCTGGGACTCGCCGTGACGCGTCCGCCAACCGCTCTCGTGATCGCTCTGGTTCCCGTCGCCGACGCGTCGCCGTCCGAGGCCGAAGCACTCGTTCCGATCCTGCTGGAGACCTTCGGAGCTCCGGCCGTGATCGCGCCGGCGATCCCGATGCCCGCCGGCGCCCACGATCCCTCACGCCGCCAATTCCGCTCGACGGCGATACTGGACGCCCTGGCGCGCCTCAAGCGGCCGGAGTGGGAGCGCGTGCTCGGCGTGGCGGACGCGGATCTGTTCGTTCCCGAGCTGAACTTCGTCTTCGGCGAGGCCGATCCCCGCCGTGGGGTCGCCGTCTTTTCCCTGTCCCGCCTTCGGACGCCGGATCGGACCCTCTTCCTCCGGCGTGCCGCCACCGAAGCGATCCACGAGCTCGGCCACACCTGGGGCCTCTCGCACTGCTCCGACCCGAACTGCGTCATGTGGTTCTCCAACACGCTCTCCGAGAGCGACCGCAAGGGAACGCGTTTTTGCCAGGCACACGCCGCGGAGCTCGCACACTCTCGAGGCCACTGAGAGGCGCTGCGGTATAGGCTTTTACGCACGTGAGCATCCTCGCGGGCGCTCGACTCGGCCCTTACGAAATCGTCGCTCCGCTCGGCGCGGGAGGCATGGGCGAGGTGTACCGCGCGCGCGACGAGCGGCTGGACCGGGAGGTGGCCGTTAAGGTGCTGCCGGCCTCCTATTCCGCGGACGCCGACCGCCTCCGCCGCTTCGAGCAGGAGGCGAGGGCGGCGGGCCGGCTCAATCATCCAAACGTGCTCGCGATCTACGACGTCGGCTCGCACGACGGCGCTCCCTACGTCGTTTCGGAGCTTCTCGAAGGAGGAACGCTTCGCGAACGTCTCGCCGGCGCAAGCATGCCGCTCCGAAAGGCGATCGATTACGCGCTGCAGACGGCGCGCGGACTCGGCGCCGCGCACGAGAAGGGGATCGTCCACCGGGACCTGAAGCCCGAGAACATCTTCGTGACCAACGACGGCCGCGTGAAGATTCTGGACTTCGGCCTTGCGAAGCTGACCCGCCCCGAGAACTCCGGTCCTATGACCGCCGCGCCGACGGAGACGCGCGGCACGGAGCCGGGAGTCGTTCTGGGAACCGTCGGCTACATGTCGCCCGAGCAGGTGCGTGGCCAGGCCGCCGATGCGCGCTCGGACATCTTCACCCTCGGCACGATCTTCTACGAAATGCTCTCGGGGCGGCGCGCCTTCCGCGGCGACTCGGCCGCCGATGTCATGAGCGCGATCCTCAGGGAGGAGCCGCCGCCGCTCGCCGAGACGGG
>Ga0070706_100001562_pt1 | contig 23916 bp, 13 predicted proteins | sample KBSK5501metaG_FD_65476 | JGI IMG/M metagenome (GOLD analysis project Ga0070706, IMG submission 65476) | Corn, switchgrass and miscanthus rhizosphere microbial communities from Kellogg Biological Station, Michigan, USA - KBS K5-50-1 metaG | ecosystem: Host-associated > Plants > Roots >... | reverse complement strand
TTAAGTATCTGCTCGAAACGATGGGCGGAGGAGTTGCGATCTTTGATTACGACAATGACGGTCGCATGGATCTCTTCTTTACGAACGGCGCTTTATTGAGAGATCCAATGCCCAAAGATGCCAAGCCAGATAAGAGCGATCCTAAATTCTGGAACCGACTCTATCACCAGAAAGCAGATGGCAGCTTTGAAGATGTGACTGAGCGCGCCGGCTTGAAAGGCAACGGTTACAGCATGGGCATCGCCGCTGCCGATTACGACAACGATGGCTACGTCGATCTATATGTGACCGGCTATGGCCAGAATCATCTCTATCACAACAATGGCGATGGCACGTTTACTGACGTGACGAAGAAGCTCGGCGTGGCGGGCGGTGGATGGTCAACCAGCGCGGGCTGGATGGATTACGATCGCGATGGGCGGCTCGATCTGTTCGTCGCGCGCTATCTTGATTGGGACTTTGAAAAGGGATCGATTCTGTGCGGCGACACACGCCCAGGATTTCGCGCCTATTGTCATCCGGACAATTTCAAAGGCGTCGCGAATATTCTTTATCACCAAAAGCCCGATGGCACATTTGAAGACGTAAGCACCAAGGCCGGTGTTGCCGATTCGAATGGCAAAGCTCTCGGCGTGGCTTTCGCTGACTTTGATAACGACGGTTGGCCTGACATCTTTGTGGCGAACGATAGCGTGCGTCAGACGCTGTATCACAACAAAGGCGACGGCACGTTTGAAGACATCGCAGTTACCTCCGGCGCTGGTTACGACGAAAACGGAAAAACATTCGCCGGCATGGGCGTCGATGCAGCGGATTACGACAACGATGGCTGGCCCGATGTTTTCATCACAACACTGTCGAACGAAACGTATCCGCTTTATCACAACAACGGCGATTTAAGCTTCACCTGGGCCACGAACGCTTCCGCCGTAGGGCAAATCTCTTTGTTGTATTCCGGTTGGGGAACGCACTTTGTCGATATAGACAATGACGGACTGCGCGATATTTTTGTCGCGCAGAGCCACGTACTCGACACCATCGAGAAATCGACAAGTTACTTGAAATATAAACAGACTCCATTATTAATGCGCAACACGGGCAAAGGATTTGTGAATGTCTCAGCGACTGCCGGTTCGGCTTTTGATGCGCCGATCGCTGCGCGCGGAGCCGCGTTCGGCGATCTGAACAACGACGGACAAATCGACATCGTCATTGGCCAACTGAACGACGTGCCGGTTATCTTGCGCAACAACGGAACGAAGAATCACTGGTTGGGGATTCGGCTCGTCGGTTCGAAATCCAATCGGGACGGCATCGGCGCGCGCATTACTGTTATCGACAGCGGTGGACACCGGCAGATCTTCGACGTTTCAACCGCGGGCAGCTATCTCTCATCTAATGATTCCAGAATCATCGCCGGGCTCGGTGCGGCTACGGGAGTAAGCAGCATTGAAATACGATGGCCCAGCGGACGCGTACAGATGATACCGCGTCCCGAAATTGATCGATACGTCACGATCAATGAGCGCGATTCGAAGGATGCAAAATGAACTCGGGGCAATTAACGCTTGTTTGACAGTACGGATGAGGGTAGGTATTTTCGGTTGGTATCCATCCAGATTCGACGTGTTGCCCGACGCCGTCTGAAAGAGTCATCCATTCCGAAGTCGCTTGTGACAGAACGCATTCGATGAAGTTGGATTCAAATGCAAAATAATAGATCGCGCCGCGCCATTCTCCTCGTTATTCCCTTACTTGCATACGTGTTGCTTGCGCAAGTGTCTCTGAGTTTACTGGCACAGACGCCACCGAAAAAGCCCGAGCCACAACAACCGATGGGGGGAGTTTCTACTGGTACGCCGCTGAACTACACAACGAAGCGCACTGTCGGCATCACCGATCCTAAGGCGCCAGTAATCTTTGAAGATGTCACCGAAAGGACAGCGCTGGCGAAGTTCAGACATCGTTCGGGAAGTCCGACAAAGGATTACATCTTCGAGGTTCCGTCAGGAGGAGTTGCAATCTTTGATTACGATGGCGATGGTTTACCTGACATCTACATTCTGAATGGTTCGACGATGGCCGCCATGCAGGGGAAAGAGAAGCCGCCGCGGGCCGCGCTGTATCACAACCTTGGGAACTGGAAGTTTGAAGACGTGACCGACAAAGCGGGAGTGGCGAATGAAAGATGGGGAATGGGCGTGGCGATCGGCGACTATGATAACGATGGCCGGCCGGACATCTATGTTGGCAACTTCGGCGTCTCGCGACTTTATCACAACAATGGCGACGGTACATTCACGGACGTAGCAGAAAAGCTCGGAGTCGCGCGCAAAGGCTGGAGCACCGGAGCGACCTGGGGCGACTATGATGGCGACGGCCGCCTGGATCTTTTTGTCCCCGGCTATGCAGAAATCGATTTGAATAATCTGCCACCAAATCCGAGCGAAGCCTCGAAGCCGGGAGGCGTCGGTCAGAACTTCTGTCAGTTTCGCGGCGTAGCCGTGATGTGTGGTCCGCGGGGTTTGCCTGGCGAAAGCGATACTCTCTATCACCAGAAGGCTGATGGCACTTTCGAAGACGTGAGTGTCAAGGCCGGTGTTAATGATCCACAGAAGTACTACGGTTTTTCTTCAGCGTTCGTGCATGTCAATGAGGACAACTTGTTAGATCTTATCGTCGTCAATGACTCGACGCCGAAACAGCTCTACATAAACAAAGGCGATGGAACGTTTGAAGAGACCGGATACCCGTCCGGCGTGGCCCTAAACGAGAATGGCCGCGAGCAAGCCGGCATGGGTCTGGCTGTGGGCGATTATGACAACGATGGTCGAGTTGACTTTCATATCACAAATTTCTCAGACGATTCTAACGTCTTGTATCACAATGATGGTGATGGGAATTTCACGGATGTGACTTTTCAGGCCGGACTCGGCGAAGTGACGATTCCGTTTCTGGGTTGGGGCACAGCTTTTCTCGATTATGACAACGACGGCTGGAAGGACTTAATCGTCGCCAATGGCCACGTCTATCCCACGGTCGATGATCATCAGTGGGGCACAAGCTACGCGCAACAGGCTTTGCTTTTTCATAATTTGCGGAACGGCAAGTTTGAACGAATCGGCGCAGCCCCGGGGAGCGGTCTGGCCCAGGCCTGGTGCGCGCGCGGACTGGCAGTTGGCGATCTCGATGGTGATGGACGACTGGACGTCGTAATCAACAACGCCGATTCAAAACCTACGATTCTAAGAAATGTGAGCACACCAGTCGGACATTGGCTGGAGCTTCAACTGGTGGGCGATGTCTCGAAAAAGAGCCCGCGCGATGCTATCGGTGCCATTGTCTATGTGACTACCGGAAAGATCCGGCAGCGTCAGGATGTAGTCAGCGGCAGCAGCTATGCCTCGCAGAATGATATGACGCTGCACTTTGGACTGGGGGCGGCCACCACGGTCGATAAGATTGAGATCAAATGGCCCGATGGCTTGACGGAGACCGTTCAAATTCCCGGCGTGGATCGGAAGCTGACAGTGGTCGAAAGCAAAGGCGTGGGCAAGTAGTCGGAGTTCGCAGGTCAATCCGGTTTGGCTGAGCTTCTGCGGCTAGCAAAACCGTTGACTGTCCACCGCAGTCTATACTACTGTCCACCGCAGTTTTAATTTATACCAGCCTGTTCGGTAGCGCCTCTCTTGAGTGAATTCCAGTCTGGCACTGCCGAAAAGGATCCACACATGCGACGAATCGATCTCAAGAAGGCGCAAACAGCGCGCTTAGCCACGATTCGCGATATCAATCGGCAGATCGTGTTGAACTATGTGCGGGAGAGAGAACCGATCTCACGGGCCGGGATTGCGCGCGAAAGTGCTCTCCAACGGTCAACGGTTTCAGCGATCATCGATGATTTGCAGAATGAGGGTTTGGTCGAAGAGATAGGCGAGGGCGAATCGACCGGCGGCCGGCCGCCGACGTTATTACGATTGCGGACTGCCGGTGCGATCGCTATTGGCGTGGCTGTTACGCCGAGCGTGACGATGATCGCGAGCAGTGATCTGGCCGGCCGCGTCCTCAGTCAAAAAGAGTTCCCAACCGAATCTGATCCAGATCGAACATTTGGTCAAGTAATTGATTGTATCGAAGAATTTTTGGCTCAGAAGAATGGATCGATTGAATCAATCGGAGTGAGCCTCCCTGGACTGGTAGATCCTTCAACCGGCACCGCGATCTATGTGCCGTATTTTAAGTGGCGAGATCTTCCGGTCGCCAGAATAATATCGTCGGCGACCGGCTTGCCTGTAACGATTGATAACGATGCTAATTCTGTCGCTCTCGCCGAACTTTGGTTTGGGCGGCCAGAAGTCAGCGACGCACGCGATTTCATACTCGTACTCGTGGCTGAAGGCGTGGGCACTGGAATTGTTTTCGATGGCCAGGTCTATCGCGGCGAACGCGGAGCGGCCGGCGAGTTTGGACATATGATTATCGGTACGCACGCACCTGTGCCATGCTCTTGCGGGAACCGTGATTGTTGGGAGGCTTTTTCGTCTGAACGTGCCGCCCTTGAGCGCTACCGAAAAATGTCGGGCCATCAGGACGAGTCTATGGTGAACTTTAAAGAGCTCGTCGACCGAGCTTTGATAGGCGAGTCTGACGCAAATGCGGCGCTTGTGAATACCGCGCTTTGTCTAGGCATAGGCATTTCCAATCTAATTGTTGGATTCAGTCCCGAAGCAGTAGTGGTAGGCGGCGAGATAGCGAGAGCATGGAGTCTGGTGGAAGCCGCGCTGAAGGAAACGATCGAGCATAGCGTCAGACGTGGCCTTCCATCGGCGCGTATTCTCGCCTCCACGCTTGGCAACGACCCGACATTAATGGGCGCTTTGAGTTTGGTGCTCGCCAGTAAGTTCGCCGCTGCGGCCGCCGCGTAGCTGACGACTAATTAACGTTATTTCGATGCTGGCGTAAAAACCCCCTCCGATCTCATAGACAAGCAGGTTAGAACGTTATTTTTGGAGAGACGGGCTAAAACCTATTGACAGCCTTGCAAAACTGTATTAAATACTTCGTTCGTTGAGGCAACAAACTTTCAAGCGGGGTAGTTCAGCCGAAAATCTTTAGGTTAGCCAAGCCGAACAATCATGCTAGGCGACTTGGCTCGCACACCTTGGTAAAAGCGTAAGTGACACTCGTTGCCATTAGGGTACGAGTTCACTCTCGATCTTTATTCGCAAGCGAGGTTAAGCCATGACGACAAACCGGAGGCTCGGACGTCTTCTATCGGGAATTGGCGGGTCGGTCTTATTGCTTGTCACCCTAGCGTTTACTGCGTCGGCGCAAACAAACAAAGGAACGATCAAAGGAACGATTACCGACCAGAAGGGCGGCGTCATTCAGAACGCCACTGTAACGATCACAAATGTTGGAACGAACGCTGAACGCACGGTCAGCACCGGCGACAATGGAACGTACGATGTATCACTGCTGGAACCGGGCAAGTACAGAGTAAGCGTCAAAGCGACCGGCTTTGCAGAGACCGTGCAAGAAAACGTCGGCGTGCAAACCTCCAGCACCGCGATTGTGGACATCACTCTGACGGCAGCGCAAGTCGCAGGCACTGTCACCGTCACTGCCGCACCTAGTCTGGTAGAGAGTGAGACTAGTGACCGCGGTAGTGTCGTGACCGGTCGCGAGGTGACCGAACTACCGCTCTCGGGCCGCAACTTCACGCAGCTTGCGACGTTGACTCCTGGTGTTGCTCGTGCTGCTAATGCGGGTGTCGGAGGCGCCGGACCAGACGCGCGCCAATTCAATAACGGTGATCCGCGCGCAGGAAGCGGTGGCCCCGGAGCCACGAACCCACAAGGTGACACTCCAACATCGCGCTTCGCCCGTTCGGGGGGTGGTTCACTTACGGTCAATGGTCAACGCCCCACGAATAATAACTTCTCGCTCGACGGCGTTGACAACAACGAACCACAGTTCGGTACGATTGGCGTCTTCCCGAACCCAGACGCAATTGCCGAATTCAAAGTGACGACCAGCATTCCCCCCGCCGAGGTGGGGCGCGCGGCCGGAGCTGTTATCAACACAACGACGAAATCGGGCACGAACGACTTGCATGGCTCGGGATATTATTACGGCCAGAACTCGGCCTTGAACGCTTACCACCCAATCCTCAAGCGCGACCGTGGCGACGCTATTGCGCGCGGCGATAAGTTCATCCCCAGCAAGGCGGTTCAGCAGATTCATGAGTTTGGCTTAACCATTGGCGGGCCGCTCGTTCTGCCACGTTTCGGTGAGGGCGGGAGGTCTGTCTGGAACGGCAGGAATCGAACCTTCTTTTTCTTCGACCTTCTCCTGCAGCGGAATAATCTGCCTTTTCCGTTTACTTCAACTGTGCCACCGCTAAAGGCTCGGGACGGAGATTTCTCTGATTATCCTACGATAACGGATCCCACGACGGGCCTACCGTTTCCCGGTAATCAAATTCCGCAGATCAGACTCGACCCGATTGCGCAGAAGATCCTAAAACTCTATCCGGCGCCTACAGCCAACATTTTCAACCCCGGCCAAAATAACCCGAATTTCTTCTCGCAACGCAATGTTAAGGAGAGAATCAATAACTTTGGGATCAAAGTCGATCACAGAATCAGCGCGTCGAATTCTCTAACGGGGCGCTACAACGAACAGAAGCTCGTAAACCTGCGTGATAACTTCTTTCCGATTAAGTTAACTGGCCCACCAGGTCTCCCCACGGCAGGATTTGGCGCGGGTGAGGAACATGGCGACACACGCCAGATCGTGGTGACTGACACGCATACGTTCAGCCCAACAATGCTGAACGAATTTCGATTCGGCTTCACAAAGATCAACATTGCCATCTTCAATTGTGGTGTCCTTGGCGGCTGTGGCGTCAGTGCGACCTGGGCCACGGACATTGGTATTCCCAACGTGAATCTCGGTGGGCCAGAGACGACGGGAGGGCCCGGAATTGGCTGGACCGGCACAGGTTTCGTGGAGTTTCTCGGTGACGGCGGTCTATTTCAAGCCAAGAGCAAGAATCCTTATTTCGCTGACACGGTCACCATCATTAAGGGTAAGCAGGTGCTGAAATTCGGTGGCGAGTTACGCCAGCGCTATCTCGAAACGATCTGCGGCGGGTGTGCTGGATTTGAAAAGGGTGCAGTTGGATTCGGCGACTTCAACGGTACCGGCAATGCTCTAGCAAATTCTTTACTAGGAATAACGGGCTTTGCTCAGAGGAGCAGAACCTTTGGTGGTCCGTTCCATTTACGTATGCAGGAGCTCGGGCTTTTCGTTCAGGACGACTGGAAAGTTAATGACCGACTCACCCTTAACCTTGGCCTGCGTTATGATGTCTTGCCGGGTCCAAACGCGCCTACCGAGAGGAACGGACGCATTGGCTACTACTTTCCTGAAAACCGCCGCGTGATAACCGCCAGCGGCAGTGGCGATAGAATCGTTGCGCTGGACAAGAACAACTTTGGCCCACGCATCGGGTTTGCATATTCACTCAATAAAGAAAAGACGCTAGTGATGCGCGGTGGCTACGGAATTAACTACACGCTCGATGGCGTGGATTACCCGGCCGGCGTTCGAAATCCGCCCAGCACTAACATAGTTTTTGACAACTGGACGCTCGCCAGCGGGCCGCCCATTCCGCCTCCGCTTGATCCAGCCAACGTTCCCGCGGGTACGAACCTGTTCACGGTTGATCGAAAGCAGAAGAACGGATTGGTCCATCAGTTCCAAGTGAGCGTGCAATACCAGTTCGCCAAAGACTGGTCGCTTGATGTGGGATATGTAGGCAATAGATCCAGGAACTTACTTGCTACATTTCAAGAAGGTTCTGGCGGACAGGGCATCGCACGCAACAGCGCAGGCCAATTGATAGGGAGCGTCCTGCTTTACTCAAATGCCGCAAAGTCCTGGTACAACAGTTTGCAGACTCAGTTGGTGAAGCGGCTGTCACGGAACGTCCAGGGGCAACTTTCTTACACCTTCGGTCACACAGTCGACAATGCAACTGGTGTCTTCAACGGTCTTGGCGACAGTAAGAACCAGGGACGTCAAGGGCCGGTTCATCCTTTCGACCTTAACTTCGACAAGGGCAACTCTGTGCTCGATATACGTCATCTGCTCTCGGCCGACGCGATCATCGACCTTCCTTTTGGCAAAGGACAGCGGTTCCTGGATCACGGGGGAGCAGTTAATCGGGTCGTCGGCGGCTGGCAAATGAACATTATCCAGAGCGCACGCTCAGGATTTCCATTTAGCGTGGTCTGTCAGTGCAATTTGATTCGTCCTTCACAGGTGGGCGATCCTTTCGCGAATGTTCGCCCCGGGTTTTTCATGAACGCTGCGGCTTTCTCGACGACCACGGGCATCACTAATGTAACAAACTCTGCGGGACAAGTAGTAAGCTTCGGCAATCTGCGCCGTAACACATTTAGGGGTCCGTCGATCTGGAACACTGACTTGTCAATATTCAAGAACACGGCCATTAGGGAAAGTATGAAGTTCCAGTTGGGTATGGAGTTCTTCAATCTCTGGAACCATACTAATTTGACGGTCCCGAATAACAACATGACCGATCCTGGTTCGTTTGGTCGCTTTGATGGAGCCTACCCGGGTCGCGTCATTCAGTACCGCGCGAAGCTTATCTTCTAGGTCGGTCAATGGCGCACTCGCGCCCCGGTCTCTAAGTGAACTGCTGGAGCGGTGGTTGGTTCGCCTGCCGCTCCAAGTTTTTTCCAAGTGCTCGCTAGAGTCTGCACCGTCTGCTAAAATCGCCTACGTCTCCTCTCGCTGCCGAGCAGTTTTTATGGTTTTCCGGTCATTTGTTCTGTTAGCAACTAGTCTGGTTGGCCTTGTGCCTGCCCTCGCTCAGGCCGCGTCTTCCAAATCGGCTCCAACACGTTCTCATGTCGAACGGTTTAGCACGATTGAAACGCGTGCGGAGCGTGTGGAATCAGACGCCAACGGAAAACTGATTGCTAACCCAAACGACGCGGCGGCACTTAACCTGCGCGGCGTCGCACGATTGTTCCTTGGTCGTTACCCTGAAGCAGCGGAAGACCTTCGGCATGCCGTTTCCCTCAAGCCCGACGATTCAACCTACCAGGCTAATCTTGGCTCCGCACTTTGGAAAGTCGGACAGGTGAGGGACGCTATTAACGCAGAGCAGGTTGCGCTGAAACTCAACGACAATAACTTCACAGCGCATTATCAACTGGGTCGCTTTTTGCTGCGAGCCGGTGAGCCACTGCGATTGGCCGAGGCCGCGCAGCACCTCCGTCGAGCAATCGAGATCGATCCGCGACAATACGATGTACGCTTCGAGTTGATTGCAGTTTGTCGCGCACTTGGGGACAGAGCTCAGGCGTCAAATCAGTTAGACTTCTTGCTTTACGCCCGGCCGAGCGACCCACGCGTTTTCTATGTGAGCGGTCTTCTCGCTACAGACCGTGACGACATGGACTCGGCAATAAAAGATTTCAAGGAGGCGGTTAATCGCGACCCGACGTTCTTTAATGCCTGGCAGGACTTGGGCGTGGCCTACATCAAACTAAAGCGCTGGACCGAGGCGGTTGATACATTCAGTGAACTTGTGCGCCTGCTTCCAGATTCCGTTGATGCCGTGTACCTGCAGGCGCTCTCGCTCTACAACGCCGGGCGTTTTCAGCAAGCCGAAGAGGGGGTAAGGCGTGCTCTGCGCATCAACGCCGGCGCTGCTGAAGCGCATACTCTGCTTGGGATTATTCTCGGATCACGCAGAAATGCGACTGCCGAGGCGATCGAGGCCCTATCACAGGCCGTTGCGCTAAACCCCAATAGCTTCGACGCGCACTTCTACCTCGGTCGCGTTCTCTATGCTGCGAAGGACTACGATGGCGCGATTAAGAATCTGCGCAAGGCCGTGAAGCTGGACCCGCGACACGGTGAAGCGCGGTTTTTCCTGGGCACGGCGCTCGAAGCATCGGGACAATCAGATGCTGCGCTCTTGGAATACGAAGCGCTGGCGGACAGCGATCCTAAATCCGCAATGGGCCAGCTAGGCCTCGGGGCGCTGCTGGTCAAGCAGGGAAAGATTGGAGAAGCCATCAACGCGCTAAGACGCGCAATCGGACTTGACCCAAAGAGCTTCGAAGCTCACTGGGCCTTGGGACGCGCTCTTATTCTTGCCGAACGATTCGCTGAGGCTGTCGAATCTCTCAAAGCGGCAGTGTCGCTCGTGCCCGACCGGCCGGACGCGCATTATCAGCTCGGCCTCGCGCTCAAGCGACTTGGTCGCACGGAAGAAGCTAATCGGGAGTTTGCAACAGTGGATCGGCTCAATACTGAGTTCCGCACAAATGCGCTACCTAAGCAATGAGAGCGGACGTACTATGACCAGGCATACGAAAAAACAGGAAGCGGCACGGCTAACACTATGTTCCTGCCGTTTGCTTTTACTTTTCTTCCTTGCATTTTCGTTTTGCCTATCGGAAGCCGCGGCTCAACGCGCCACGGGGCTGCGCAAGCCTGTTGCTGGGCCAGCTTCATCTGATGCAGACACCAGCCTTACTCCGTCGGCCCGTAACGCTCTTAATGTCGCGGTCGCAGCGTTGCAGGCAAATGCACTGGGGGATGCCGAACGCGCGGCCAGGGCCGCAGTGACGGCCTCGCCGCGATCTGCAACAACGCACAATGTCCTGGGAGTTGTCCTCGATCGGAGTGGACGCAGGGACGAAGCTTTCGATGAATTCAATACAGCAGTAAAGCTCGATCCTGGTTTCATTGGCGCGCGAAACAATCTGGGACGGCTGCTGGCAGAGCGGGGCCAGACAAGCGCGGCAATTGCTCAGTTCGAGAGCGTGCTGAAGACCGATCCGTCGCACGTTCAGGCCCATTATAATCTCGGCGCGCTTTATAGCGATGCGGGTGACTTCGCCAAAGCAGTGGATCATTTTGCGCGCGCTCGCCAAGTGGAGCCTGACGATCCGCAATTAGCGCTTGCATATGTTAATGTCGCCTACCGAGCCAGCCGCCGGGATGACGCCAACTCAGTTGCAGATTGGTTAGAGCGCAAGTTCGCGGACGATCCCAAGGGCCTGCTAACCCTGGCAATCGTCGTCGCGCAGAATAAAGAATACGATCGGGCGGTAAAGCTTTTCGAAAGAGTCAACAAAGCGATGCCGCACACTTATGAAGTTCTCTACAATCTGGGCATTGCGCTGTACGATCTGGACCGGAATGACGATGCTGCGCGTTACCTGGCGGAGGCAGCGGATCTCAATCCCGCTCCTGCGGAAACACATTTCCGCCTGGCGTTGATCGCCAGTGGGCAAAGCGACCACGCGAACGCCGTTGAAGAATTCAAACACGCCATCGAACGCCAGCCGAAGGATGCAAACTTTCACTACTTACTTGGGCGCGAATACTTCCGTGTCGGTTATTGGGAGGGCGCGATCAATGAGTTCAACCGTGCGATAGAGATCGATTCCGATCAGGCCGTTTATTACCTTGCGCGTGCCGATGCCAGCTACCGTAAGGGAGAGGCGGCAAGTGCCGCACTCGACTTCGACCGCGCCGCGCAACTAAACCCAAATATTGAAAACATCGAGTACTGGCAGGGTTATGCGCACCGCGTGGCGGGCAACTTCGACCTCGCCCGCCAGCACCTGGAAAACTTTCTGTCCAAGCACCCGGAACACGTCGATACCCTCGCCAGCCTTGGTTTCATCTCCATAGAACAAGGCCGAGTAGATGAGGCAGAAGCTCTGCTTGAGCGAGCCCTGAGGATCAGTCCGAACGAAGTGGTGGTGCTCTACGACTACGCACGCGTGGCTCTAAAGCGGCGCGACTACGCGGAGGCTGCGAAACGCCTTGCCCAGGTTATCGCAAAACACCCGGCATACACGCAGGCCTACTACCAGCTATTTCTCGCATACACGCGCCTCAAGCAGGCTGACAAAGCGCAGGCTGCGTTGGTCGAGTTCAAACGTTTGGACGCTTTGGAGAAGCAGACTAATCAGGAGCGCATTATGGATGATAAGGTGCGGACACAACAGATGCTTGGTCAGACGCCTTAGTGATATGATCGCAATCTTTAATCGGTTCGAAGGGCTATCAGGGTTTGTCACTGAGGTGTTGTGAATATAAATAAAAAGTCGATGAAACTACCTTGTCCATGACCGTCGTGCCAACAACAACGGACATTTTCGAGGTCATTATGAAAACGCTTTTAAGATTGCTACCAGCCGCGTTGATGTTTGCCACGTCTGTTGTATTGTCGAGTACCCAGAATTCAACGATAAACAAGCCATTTTCGCAGTGGACTAAGCAAGACGCTGAGACAATACTTAATAACTCCGCATGGGCCGTTACTCAGGAGGTTCGAATCAAGTATGCTGGACAGACTCGCTCGGTTGCTGGGGGCGGCCCACAGCCACTTCCTGGCACTGGAAACTTGAATGAGCAAAATTCTATCAGCTCAGCGGGAGCTGAGGCGCCCGTGGACTTTCAATTCAAGGTAAGGCTGCGTTCTGCATTGCAGGTACGCGAAGCGCTTGTGCGCTTAAAGCAGATTGAAGCCAAGTATGACAAGATGAGCGAAAAAGATCGTGCGACTTTTGACGACAAAACAAGGGGTTTGCTGGACTGCCCTGCATGTAAGGACAATTACGTTGTTACCCTAAGTTCAAAGTCGACGCAGAATCCGGGAGCAGACGCCGTCTTTACGCTTTTTAAGGGAGGTAGGCTGGAAGACCTCCAGCGGTTTATCTACATTGGCGATGAGGGTGGTGAGCGTCGTCCGCCGATCCATTTTGTGCCTCCAAAGTTGCCAGGCGATGAGGCCATATTCTTTTTTCCCAGACTTAACGATAAGGGTGCAGCCTTGCTCACACCGACCAGCGAGGAACTGATCGTCAATTTCACCAACAACGAAATAAATATAATTGCCAACTTCCGAATTGACGTGTCGAAACTTATAGTAAACGGCAAGGTTGACTTTTAAGACTCTTATGAGAGAAGAGTGGGCAAAAAGCGACAGATGAGAGCTCGGCAAATTCAACTCGAGGGAAAAGGAAAGCCAGCGCGCTGGCAGGTTACGAACCTTGCCGTGTTGATGCTGCTGCTAATGGCAACTACGGCTCTAGTCGCCGCGGCAAATGCGATGCGCTTTTCCGAGCCGGAGAACGCGAATGAAAAGAGTTACGCCCAGGAGATCTCGAAGAATTACGATTTTAAGTTCGGACCGAACCCTTTTGCCCCAGGAAACGCAACTACTACGACCGGAACGTTCATTCCAGGCGAGATGTTCGTTCTGGCGAAGCGTTGCGGAAGCTGTCACACGGACGCGCACGCGCAGTGGCGCCAGTCCGCGCATGGCACTGCGTTTCGCGAACCTTTCTACCAAAAGAATGTGAAAGATCTTCAGTCGCAAAAAGGAATTGAATTCACACGTCACTGCGAATCCTGCCACAACCCGGCAGCGCTCTTTTCGGGCGCGCTCACCAAGAACTCGAAAGTGAAACGACCCTTCGACGATGATGGCGTGTCTTGCATTGCGTGCCATTCGATTCAGTCGGTTAACGGGCGCGGCATCGGCGGGTACCTGATGGGAGAGCCGGCGTTGCTCGTTAAAGAAGACGGCACCCGCATGCTCGCGGGCGTGACCGACCAGCAAATTCTCGACGACATTCCTTCGCACCGTCGGGCGATAATGCGACCGCTCTTAAAGACACCAGAGTTCTGCGGCGCGTGCCACAAGTCGCAGGTGCCACGTGAGTTGAATGACTACAAATTCCTGCGCGCGTTCATGGTCGCTGACGAGTTGCAGCAATCATCGTTTTCCAAAGAGTCGCCGCATCCCTTCTACGTGCGCGACAAAGAAACTTGCAACTCATGTCACATGAAGCGGGAGCCAGCGCCGCTCTTTGATGTATCCGCCAAAAAAGGAACGCTGGTTTCGCATCGCTGGGCCGCGGCCAATACGGCAATTCCGACCTTCTACAAGTGGAAGGATCAGTTAGACGCTGTCACAAAGTTTCTTGAAGATGACAAACTGGGCGTCGATATCTTTGCGATTCGCCGTAAAGCACCCGGAGTAAGCGCCGAAGAGTTCATTGCCCCTGTCAATCGCAGCAACTTTACGATCAGCGGCGGCGATCGCATTACCGCCGAAGTGGTCATCACCAACAAGAACATCGGCCATTCGTTCCCGCCGGAGCTGCGTGACTTTTATGAGGCGTTTGTCGAGTTCATCGTTAGTAACGACGCCGGCAACACGCTCTATCGCTCAGGCTTCATCAAACCGAATGGTTATCTGGACGAGTCGGCGCACAACTACAAGACCTACCTGGTCAAAGCCGACGGCACTTACAACGACAAGCATCACATCTGGCGCACGCGTGCCTTTGCGCAGAACAATCAAATCAATTCCGGCCGCTCGGATGTAGCGCGTTATCAATTCCACGTTCCGGCTGACGCAACTGGCACACTTCATCTGACGGCGCGCGTTCGCTACCGACGGTTCACGCGCGTCTTTAACGACTATGCGCTCGGAAAGTCCGTGGACTATCCGATCGTGACGATGGCCACTACTGAATACGTCATGCAGATCGGTCGCAATGAGGCGAAGCTTGCGGATCCGAACGACAAGACTGGCGTGCCTGATTGGCGACGCTGGAATAATTACGGTATCGCGTTGTTTGATCAGCGCCAGTATCCGCTGGCGATTGATGCGTTTGCGCATGCCGCTGAGCTGGATGAAAAATATCGGCCGATGGCCTTGGTTAATCGCGCGATGGCCCACATTGAGCTGGAGCAATATGACGAAGCAGCAAGCATTCTCGAAGCCGTTGTGAAAGCGAATCCAACCAACATGCGCGCCGTGTTTCAGCAGGCCCGCATCTTCGTCAAGCGTGGCCAACTGGATCAAGCCGAAAGCAATATCAAGCAGGTGCTGGCGGCTTTTCCCCGCGATCGCATTTCGCTGCAGCAACTGGGTGAGCTTTGCAAGATCAAGCGCGACTACAAAGGTGCGCTCGAATCCTACGACAAGATCCTGCAAATTGATCCAGAGGATCTGGGCGCGCATTACAATCTGATGCTGGTTTATCGCAAGCTGGGCCGAACCGAAGACGCTAAGCGTGAAGCAAAAACCTTCGCCGATCTAAAAGACGATCCCGGAGCGCTGTCCTTAGCCAATCAGTTTCTGCGCAAGCATCCCGAAATGAGCAACGAAAGCGTGTACTGGCACGTTCACGATTTAAGCCGGGCGCCGGGAGATTGAGACAAAGGAGCAATGAGCGCCGGGAATGAATCAAAGCGTGAAGCGGCTGGTCACGAGCGGCCTGATTCTCTTATTACTTGCACTTCTGTTTGTTAAATTAGCAATTGACACATCCAGTTTAGATAGCGGACTTGTCCGCCTACTCGGCGCCCAGCGCACAAGTGCGCAATCTAAACGGAGTTCTTCTTTTTCGGGCGCCCAAGCGAATCTCCAGCAGCGACGTAGGTCAGCAGCAAGATCCCGCGGCGCTGAGCATGTCGGCGATCTGTTTAGGAGTAACTGCGCCCGTTGTCATGGCGCCGACGGCCGCGGCGATACTCCGCAGGGTCACACTTACAACGCGCCGGATTTCACAGACGAGGAATGGTGGCGAAAACATGCAAACATCACAACCACTGGAAGCCTGGTCTCAATCGTGAGTCGTGGCAAAGGCGGGATGCCCGCATTTGGTAAGAAACTAAAGCGCAATGAAATTAGACTGCTGGTGAATCACGTTCGACGTTTTCGTAGTCAAAGATGAATTCGGCTCAACTTATACAGCCCATTATTCGGTAAATAAAAATCGATGTCTGTTTAGATAGCAAGCAAATGGCGTTTCCCAGAGCGAGCGGCATCCTGCTTCATCCGACATCACTTCCGGGACGTTTTGGCATCGGCGACCTGGGAAATGAAGCATACCGATTTGCCGATTTTCTTGTCGCCAGCGGCCAGAGTCTCTGGCAAGTACTACCCCTTGGACCAACTGGCTACGGTGATTCGCCTTACGCGTGCTACTCCGCGTTTGCCGGCAACACTCTGCTAGTCAGCCCCGAAAAACTCTTTGAAGAAGGATGGCTGACGAAGGCTGACTTAGATGAAATTCCTCTGCTGCCATCTGAGCAGGTTGATTTTGAACGAGTCCATAAAGTAAAGGACATCATCCTGGACAAAGCGTTTGCGCGCTATCAGCGTACGACGGATACAGAACTACGCAGCGCGTTCGAAACATTCGCGGAGCAGAACGCTTCATGGCTCGACGATTACGCCCTCTTTCGCGCACTCAAAGGCGCGCACAAGGGCGCTGCATGGCACGAATGGGATCACCCCCTGGTTCGGCGCCAACCCGTCGCGCTTGCCCGCGCTCGCAAGCAGTTTCACGACCGGATTGAAGCGCACAAGTTCTTTCAGTTTCTTTTCTTCAAACAGTGGTTTGCGCTCAAGGCCTACTGCAGCGAGCACAACATCAGCTTGATCGGCGACATCCCGATCTTTGTAGCCCAGGACTCGGCGGATGTCTGGACCAACCCGGAACAATTCAAGCTGGACCGCAATGGTATTCCCACAGTAGTGGCCGGAGTGCCGCCCGATTATTTCAGCGCCACTGGGCAGTTTTGGGGAAATCCGCTTTATAACTGGGAGCGCATGCTGGCGGACGGTTTCAGATGGTGGATCGAACGCGTGCGGGCCACGCTACAGACGGTGGACGTCGCGCGCATCGATCACTTTCGCGGTTTCGCGGCCTCTTGGGAAATTCCCGGCGGTGATAAGACCGCCGAAAGAGGCCGCTGGGTCGAAGCGCCGGGCAGGGAATTGTTCGCGGCAATTCGTAAGGCGCTTGGCGAGATTCCGATCATCGCGGAAGATTTGGGTGTTATTACGCCTGATGTCGAGAAGCTGCGAGACGATTTCGGTTTTCCCGGTATGCGCATTTTGCAGTTTGCTTTCAGCAGCGATACGAAAAACATCGATCTACCGCACAACTATCACCGAAACGTCGTCGTCTATACCGGCACACACGACAACGACACAACCGTTGGTTGGTTTAATAGCGTTGCCGGCGAAGGCTCGACCCGCACAGCAGAGCAGATTAGCAGCGAGAGAAACTTCTGCCTGAAATATTTGAACACGAATGGCACACAAATCCAGTGGGACTTTATTCGTGCCGTCCTCTCTTCAGTTGCCGACACGGCAGTCGTGCCATTACAGGATTTGCTGGGACTCGGAACTGAAGCACGCATGAATCTGCCCAACAGCACCAGGGGTAATTGGACCTGGCGATTTCAGGAGAATGCTTTGACCGAGGACCACAGCGATCGGCTGAGAGATATGACCGAGACTTACGGGCGAGTCCGCAGGCACGAAGTGGAAAGTATAAAGCTGGATCAGGACACAGTATGAAGCAAGCATCACGTCTTTTATTACGATCGGTTTTCTTCGCAACTCTCTTGTTTCCCTGCGTTACGTACGGAGCAGCGCAGACACCTGAAGTGCAGAAGGTCGAACCGCCCGGATGGTGGGTCGATCATTCGATTAACCCGGTTCGAGTGTTGATTCGGGGACAGAATTTCTTCGAGGCGAAGGTGCAAGCTGTCGGTGCGGGCATAAGCGCGGCAGATGCGAAGATCAATCAGACGGGCACCTATCTCTTCGTTGATGTAACGGTTGCTCGTCAAGCAAGCCCCGGCAAACGTTCTCTCAAGATAACCACGCCACAAGGCTCAGTCGAAGCACCATTTGAGATCCTGGCGTCACTTCCTCGCGCCGGAAGATTTCAAGGCTTCACGAGGGACGATGTGATCTATCTGCTCATGACGGATCGTTTCAGCGATGGCGACGCATCGAATAACGATCCGCCGGAATCGCGCGGTCTCTACGATCGCTCAAGGAGTCGTTACTATCACGGCGGCGACTTTGAAGGCGTCATCCAACACTTGTCCTATTTGAAGGAACTTGGGGTGACGGCGATCTGGTTGACGCCGTGGTACGACAACGTCAATCACTTGAATGAGCGCGAGCAGTATCCCGATCAGCCGAATGGACCAAAGCGGCGAATCACGGATTATCACGGTTACGGCGCAGTCGATTTCTACGGCGTCGAAGAGCATTTCGGTTCGCTCGCAAAACTGCGCGAGCTGGTTGATAAAGCGCATCAGCTCGGAATCAAAGTTATCCAGGACGAAGTGGCCAATCACACTGGCCCATATCATCCCTGGGTAAAAGATCCGCCCACGCCGACCTGGTTCAACGGCTCCCAAGCAAAACATCTCGCAAACGTTTGGCAGACCTGGTCGGTGCGCGATCCGCATTCGTCGTATCAGGTACAACGTGAAACACTCGACGGTTGGTTTGTCGATATCCTTCCCGATCTGAATCAGAACGATCCGGAAGTGGCGCGCTACATCATTCAGAACACGCTGTGGTGGATTGGGGCTACGGGCATCGACGCGATTCGCCAGGACACGTTTCAATATGTGCCGCGGACTTTCTGGCACGAATGGATGGCGGCGATCAAGCGCGAGTATCCAAAGGTGAACGTCGTCGGCGAGGTGTTCGATGGCGATGTGGCGCACACGTCATTCTTCCAGGGTGGTCGTGCTCGCTACGATGGCGTTGATGATGGCCTCGACACGCTTTTTGATTTTCCGTTGATGTATCCGATCCGCCGCGCATTCGCAGAAGGCAAAGATATTCGCGAACTGCCAAAGATACTCGCCAGCGATCCGTTATATGTGAACGCAAATGTTTTGGTGACCCTGATTGGCAATCACGATCTAAAGCGCTTCATGAATGAGCGCGGCGCCACTGTCGAAGCACTGAAAATGGCGCAAACTCTGATTATGACGATGCGCGGCACGCCGCAGCTTTATTATGGCGACGAGATTGCAATGGCGGGCGACGACGATCCAGATAACCGGCGAGATTTTCCGGGCGGCTTTCCCGGAGATGGCATCGATGCTTTCCATCGCGGCGGCCGCAATGCGAATCAACAATCCGTGTTCGAACATCAGAAACTTCTGGGCCAGTTGCGTGCCGCGCTCGAACCTTTGCGGCGCGGCAATTTAATAAACGTCGTCGCGACTGAACATCAATACGTTTACGCGCGGAGCACGGCTAACGCTTCGGTGATCATTGCTTTCAACAATGACCATAAACCCGCCAGAGTTGAATTCAGCATCGCTGATACAAAGCTGTCGCATGGCGTGAGTCTGACGGATCGGCTCGGTAACGTGAAGGACGTTCGTGTTACGAATGGCATGATTGAATTTGAACTACCCGCCCGTTCGTCCGCGATCATGGTGAGGAAGTGAAGATGCCCAAGTCAAAGCCATTCACTGAGCAAGTCGTACTAGTGACTGGCGGTGGCACGGGCATCGGGCGTGCTTTCGCTGAAGCGCTCGCGATGGCCGGCGCGGGTGTTGTCATTGCTTCGCGACGAGAAGAAATTCTTCAGCGGACTGCCGCAGAACTTAATCAGAAATGTGGCGCTGACCGGGTGTTTCCCTACGCCTTCGACCTTCGAGAGCGCTCGCAAATCGATTCGTTGGTCAAGAACATCATCGATCGGTGGCAATCGCTCGACGTGCTCATTAACAATTCGGGACTGGCGGTTCCGGAGACGGTGGACAAGATTACCGAAGATGGCTGGGATGAAGTGATGGAGACAAACCTGCGCGGCGTCATGCAACTAGTGCGCGCCACGCTGCCGCACATGATTAAGAATGATTTTGGCGACATCATTAACGTTTCATCGCAGGCCGGCAAGCACGGTTACGCAGACGTGCCTTCGTACTGCGCTTCAAAGTTCGGGTTGCTCGGCTATGCCGAAGCATTGCGCGATCATGTTCGCAAAGCCGGCGCGAACATTCGCGTCTTCAATTTCTGTCCTGGTCTCGTCGATGTCGAAAATACTGCGCCTGATACCGAACCACGCTCAGGTTTCATTCACGTCTCGAACATGGCCCGCACGCTGATGTATGTGCTCTCGCTCGATCGTGAGGTAGTGCTGGAAGATGTCAATATTTATGGGCGATAGACAGCCCGGGATACGGCTACGCCGCTTTGATGTGCGGAAGCCTGCGGCCTTCCGAAAAGTCAGACCTGTAATTATTTGGCTGCGCCCCGATGGTTCGTAAGATTCCTTGGGGCGTAGCCCAGAATGAGTCAAGCCACGAACGGAAATTGATGGTCCACAGTTTGGAGGACTAGCGAATGAAGAAACCACGCTTGAGCTTCTGGCAGATCTGGAACATGAGTTTCGGGTTCCTCGGCATTCAGTTCGGTTGGGGCCTGCAACTGGGAAACATGAGCGCAATCTACGAAAAGCTCGGCGCCAAACCCGAAGGCATACCAATTCTATGGTTGGCTGCGCCGCTGACTGGTCTCATCGTCCAACCGATCATCGGCTCGATGAGCGATCGCACGTGGAACCGGCTCGGGCGTCGTCGTCCTTATTTTTTGGTCGGCGCGATTCTCGCCAGTTCCGCTTTATTCATAATGCCAACCTCCTCGGCGGTTTGGATGGCCGCGGGTCTGCTATGGATTCTTGATGCCAGCATCAACATCAGCATGGAGCCATTCCGCGCATTTGTTGCTGACAAGCTCAAGCCGGATCAGCGTAACGTGGGTTTTGTCATGCAGAGTTTTTTTATCGGTCTCGGCGCCACGCTGGCTGGGTTTCTTCCGTTAATCTTCAGCAAGTTCGGTGTCAAAGGCGCAACGACAAGCGGCATTCCGCTTTCGGTGAAGTATTCATTTGAGATCGGCGCCTTTGCCTTTCTGATTGCGGTTCTATGGACCGTGATCACTTCAAAAGAATATCCGCCTGACGATATGCAAGAGTTTCAGCGCCGGAAACAGGAGAAGCGCGGGATTGCCGCGGGTCTGGCGGAGATATTCTCAGCGATTCGGGAGATGCCCCGCACGATGAGACAACTAGCAGTGGTCCAGGTCTTCACCTGGTTGGGCCTTTTCTGCATGTGGTTGTTTTATGTGCCAGCAGTTGCGCGTCATGTCTTCCGTACTACAAATCCTGCTTCCGCCGCGTATACCGAGGGAGTCGAGTGGGGTAACTTTACTTTCTCTTGGTATTCCATCACGTGCTTTGCGGTTGCATTCCTGCTGCCAATCCTTGCAGCTCGAACCAGCCGCAAGATTGTGCACTCGCTGGCGTTGGTCTGCGGCAGCATTGGCCTGCTTTCGATTTGGTTCATTAGTAATAAGTATTTGTTAATAGGATCGATGGTAGGCGTGGGCGTCGCGTGGGCCTCGATCCTTTCGATGCCCTATGCGATTCTTTCGGGCGCGTTGCCGGCGGCGCGCATGGGAGTATACATGGGCGTGTTCAATTTCTTTATTGTCATTCCTGAAATCACGCAAGCGCTCACGTTTGGCTGGATCATCAGACACGTTTTTGGCGATAACAATCCTAACTCACCACTTTACATGGTCACGCTGGGCGGGATCTTCCTGCTGATTGCGGCCGCGCTGGTCATTCGCGTGCAGGATATAACCGATCGAAATATTCCCGAAGCGGACGTTATTCGCGGCGACGAGGCTGAGCCAATCCTGGTGCAGGAATCCGCGCAGCCGGTGCCCAGCAGGGTCTGATTGATAAAGAGTAATTTCTTTGCGGGCTCTGCGCCTTTGCGAGAACATTTCAAGCAAAGAACGCCAAGACGCAAAGAGGAATCGCAAAGTTGCGCAGACAGGAACCTGAATGAGATTGAGCTTGGAAACAGCTAATCGGAAACGCGCAATTCTGACTTTGCTCGTCATCGCCGTTTTCGTTGCCACGTCATTTCGCGTTTGTCCAGCTCAGCAGCCGCCGAGAGACGTCTCGAAAGTATCTGCTCGGCCGGCTCGGGACTGGGTGCGCGACGGCGTGATCTACGAAATCTATCCGCGCGACTTTTCGCAAGAAGGAAACTTTAACGGGATCACGGCTCAACTGGATCGCTTGAAAGATCTCGGCGTCACGATCCTCTGGCTGATGCCGATTCACCCAATCGGCCAGGAGAAGAAGAAGGGAGCAATCGGCAGTCCCTACGCTGTGCGCGACTATTACGCCATCAATCCCGATTACGGCACCAAAGTAGATTTCAAACGATTGATTGCGGAAGCGCACCGGCGCGGCATGAAAGTGATCATCGACATCGTTGCCAACCACACTTCGTGGGACAGCGTGATGATGAAGTGGCCGGATTTTTACGAACATGACGCGAGCGGGAAGATCACTTACCCGCACGATTGGTATGACGTGGCTAAGTTGAACTATGGCAATCCGAAGTTGCGCGAGTATATGACCGAGATGCTTAGGTACTGGATTCGCGAATTCGATACGGACGGCTTTCGCTGTGATGTGGCGGAAGACGTGCCCACTGATTTCTGGGAGCACGCGCGCGCCGAGCTTGACAAGATAAAACCGGACATCTTAATGCTGGCCGAAGGACACAAGCCTGATTTAGAAGTTAAAGCTTTCGAACTTGACTACTCATGGCCGCTGCACAGCGCTCTGACTGACGTTTTGCAACGTGGTCGCGCTTCTGATTTGCGTGAAGCCTGGGAGAAGGAATTCAAAGACTGGCCGCGCGGCGCATTGCACATGCGGTTCTCAGACAATCACGACGAGCGGCGCGCGATTGCGCGTTTCGGCGAGCCCGGCGCGCTGGCGGCTTCCGCGATGATGTTTACGCTCGATGGCGTGCCCTTGATTTACAACGGAATGGAAGTCGGGGACACGACCGAGTCCGGCGCGCCGGCGTTATTTGAAAAGCTGCCGGTCTTTTGGCCCATCGCCGAGCGACGCCCGGAGTTTCCGCGCTTTTACAAGCAGATGGTAGCGCTGCGCCACGCTAGCAATGCTTTGCGACGCGGCTCACTTGAATGGCAGCACAATTCAGATGAGTCGCGAGTGATTACTTATCTGCGACGCGCCACTGACGAACAGATCCTCGTGGCGATCAACTTTTCCAACCGGCCGTTCGTTGGATCAGTCGAGGTCGCCGAAGGCCAGGCTTTTAAGGACGTAACGCCGGACGTTGGCGCTCCATTACCACCAGACGCGCCGGTTCCCGAACGAAACGCGCGCGTGCGCAACAGTGCGTTACCTGTCTTGTCGCTGGAACCGTGGGGCTATCGAATCTTTCGTCGACCCTCAAAATAGAGAACTCCACAACCATGCCGCGCATATTTTCCAGCCTGATAATGATTGTTTTTAACTGCACAGCTTTGTTCGCACAGACAACGAACCGACTCGCTCCGGGTGCGCCCGGACTAGATGCGCATTGGCCCACGGCTGCAAAGCAAGGATTCGGCACCGCGAACACTTTGCGTTCAAAGGTCTGGTTTACGCTGGCTGATGGAGTGATGACAGAAATTTACTATCCGACACTGGATGTTCCGAATGTGCAGACGCTGCAATTGATCGTTGTCGGCAGCGCCGTAGCGACAGAAATGGACGATACCACACATCGCGTCGAAATTCTTGATCCTCACGCTCTGACTTTCCGGCAAATCAATACGGCCAGGAATCGTAACTACACTATTACCAAGACGTACGTTACCGATCCCTTGCGAAGCACTATATTGATCGACATTCAGTTTGATAGTCGAACAGCAGAAAATGTTTACGTTTATTATGATCCTTCATTGAACAATAGTGGAATGCACGACTCTGCATGGACCGACGGCGATGCGTTGTTAGCTGTTGACGGCGACAAAGCTTCTGCTTTGATGTCCAGCTCCGGCTTTGCATACGAAGATGAACCCATCCGAGACACTTTGAAGCCGCAAGAGCGTTCCAAAGCGCTTGATATCTCAAACGGTTATTTGGGAACGAGCGATGGTTTGACTGAACTCCA
>Ga0070706_100001561_pt1 | contig 23916 bp, 13 predicted proteins | sample KBSK5501metaG_FD_65476 | JGI IMG/M metagenome (GOLD analysis project Ga0070706, IMG submission 65476) | Corn, switchgrass and miscanthus rhizosphere microbial communities from Kellogg Biological Station, Michigan, USA - KBS K5-50-1 metaG | ecosystem: Host-associated > Plants > Roots >... | reverse complement strand
TCTCGCGTGCAACGAATATGCAGCTTGGCTATTTGTTAGACGCTAAGTCAAGTCACGACCGGTCGGGCTTCTGCGTTTCTGTGATAACTTACACGGCAACTACGCGGGAATGATCGGCGAGCGAAGTGAAACCTCTCTACATTCAAGTCCATCCGCAGGACAATGTTGCGATCATCGTCAATCCAGGCGGGTTGCCGGCGGGCACAGAATTTGCCGACGGGCTGACACTCAAAGAGCGCATCCCGCAAGCTCACAAAGTGGCGCTGCGCGACCTCGACCGTGGCGATCCGGTCAGACGCTACCGCCAAATTATTGGGCTGGCGGCTCGTCCGATCACCGTGGGTACGTGGGTGCACGAGGATGCCATCGAATTGCCCCAGCCGCCCGCGCTTGACGAATTGCCGCTAGCGACGGCCACTCCCGCGCCTCAGCCGGCGCTGCTGAATTATACCTTTGACGGCTTCCGCAACCAGGATGGCAGCGTCGGTACCAAGAATATTCTAGGCATCACGACCACCGTGCAGTGCGTTGCTCCCACCGTGGAGTATGCCGTGCGGCGAATCAGGGATGAGATTTTGCCGCGATTCCCCGGGGTATGCGATGTGGTGGCTATCACCCACACCTACGGATGTGGCATCGCCATGGACGCGCCCGGCGCAGAAATTCCGATCCGGACGATCCGACATATCAGCACCCATCCCAACCTGGGCGGAACTCCGCTGGTAGTAAGCCTGGGCTGCGAGAAGCTGCAACCGGAGCGGCTGTTTCCTGAGCAGAGGTTGGGGAAACTGCCGGTTCTTGAGAGCGATCCCTATTTGATCCGCATGCAGGACGAACACGGCTTCGGCGAGATCGTGAGTGCGATCATGCGTGCTGCCGAAACACGGTTGGAGCAGCTCAACCGGCGGCGGCGGACGGCGGTACCGGCAGCGGAACTCGTGGTGGGCCTGCAGTGCGGTGGGAGCGACGGCTTCTCGGGCGTGACCTGCAATCCGGCGGTGGGCTATGCGGCCGATCTGCTGGTGCGTGCCGGAGCCACGGTGATGTTCTCGGAAGTCACGGAAGTGCGCGATGCGGTTCACTTGCTGACTCCACGCGCGATTAATGAGGACGTGGCTCGCGCCCTGATTCGAGAGATGCGATGGTACGACGACTATCTGGCGTGCGGTTCGGCCGACCGCAGCGCGAATCCTACGCCGGGCAATAAGCGGGGAGGATTGTCGAATGTAGTGGAGAAGGCTCTCGGGTCAATCGCGAAGGCTGGAAGTTCGGCGCTGATGGCAGTCGCTGCCCAGGGCGAGAAGGTCACGGCCAAGGGTCTAGTGTTTGCAGCGACGCCGGCCAGTGATTTCGTCTGCGGCACCCAGCAGCTTGCGTCCATGAACCTGCACGTGTTTACCACGGGAGAGGGAAGTCCTTACGGGCTTGCCTTGGTTCCGGTGGTCAAGGTTTCTTCGCGAACCGCATTAGCTGAACGCTGGCCCGACCTGATCGACATTGACGCCGGCCGGATCGCAACTGGCGGCGCGACCATCGAAGAAGTCGGATGGGAAATCTTCCAGTTCATTCTCGATGTGGCCAGCGGCCGCAAGAAGACCTGGGCGGACCACTGGGGACTGCACAACGCGCTGGCGCTGTTCAATCCCGGCCCAATCACGTAAACAGCTTTTCCTACGCTTCAATCGGAGTATCAGAGCGTTTTCTGTTCAGCGCTTTCCAGTCGTGCATCCGCCACCGGCTTGCTCTGGGTGATGCTGAAATCCTTGACGTTCTTGAGCACCAGGGACGGAGCCTCGACAGTCTGGGGCAGCTTGACGTGAATGAGCTCTACGCCACTTACGTCATCGAGTACGAACCCGGGCCGCATATCCGGCTTCATGGCTCTAACCTCGACATCCCTCATCTCGATTCTCTTCACATGACGGATGTAGAAGCCGTGGGCCGGCAGCACCCCGAAGCGGTTCGGGTCGGGATAGACGTTTTCCAGCTCTGGTGGTTGTATGGCGGCGTCTTCCTTGGTGCCACCACCCTGGTGCAGTACAAGAATGTTGCTCAGCCTCACGTCCTCGATGTAATGACCCGGAATTCCGGCGATGATGGTGGCCTGGCGGGAGGCGCAATTAGAGACCACAACATTGCTGATGAGTACACGCCGTAGCTCTCCCACCGGCGTTCCCTCGGGACCACGCATTCGGCTGCCCAGGCGGAGAAAGAAGGGAACGTCGACGATGTCACGCATAGTGATGTTGGTGATGGCGACGTCTTCAAGCAACGCGCCATCCACTGACTCGAGGGCGATTCCGCGGCAATTCTCAATCACGCAGTTGGAGACGGTGATGTTGCGGAAACCACCGTTGCTTTCGGTGCCGAACTTGATCCGCCCGTTACGGGGAACCTTGGAGTCGGGGGCGAAGCGCTTGTAAGTGGCATCGAGCATGGTGCCTTCTTCGTAGCCGCCGGTGACGTAGCAGTTGGTGATGGTGACGTGGTCGGTGGAGCGCGCGAATCCCAGGCCGTAGGAATCTTTCAGGCAGATGCCGTCGTCCCAGGGCGAGTTGACGCTGCAATTGGAGATGCGCACGTTGCGGCAGCAATCGACGTCAATCGCGTCACGATTGGTGTCGATCCTCAGGTTGTCGATGGTGAGGTTGTCCACTCCAGTGGCGAGGATGGCGAAATGCCCGCCGTGCAGGATCGAGATGTCACGCATATTAACGTTGCGACAGTTCTTCAGGCTGATGGATTTGTTGCCGACGCCTGCGGCCAGTACCAGGTCTCTATCTCCGCGGCTCAAGCCTTTGCCCCAAATCAGACCCTGGCCTTCGATGGAAACATTCTCCAGGTCTTCACCCCAGATCAGGCTGTTATGCCAGTGGCTGTGGCCAAAATCCTGAAACTTGTCCCAGGCGTTAGGCTCGGGCGGATCGTAGGCGGCACCGGCTCCTGCGGCGGGCGCGTCCGCTGCCACGATGGTGGCGCCCGGATCAAGATACAAAGTGATGTGGCTCTTCAGGTGGATGGAGTAGCAGAGATAGCTTCCGGCCGGGAACCGCACTATGCCCCCGCCCGTAGCTCCCGCGGCGTCGATGGCCTTGTTGATAGCTGGAGTGTCCAGAGTTGTGCCATCGCCGGTAGCGCCGAAGGTTCTTACGTCGAGAGAGTTACCGGTTGCAGGATTTGTCTTTGTCTTCGCGGGGGCTGCCTGAAGGGTGGCGGCTGTTGCCAAGGCGGAACCGGCGATCCCGGCTCCCGTCAACTTCAGGAAGTCTCTTCTCTCGGTGGGCTTAACCAGCATGATTTCTCCGTTAGTTTTTTGTCGCTCCAGCTGCTCGCCAGGGGCGCACAGGACACTGAAGGAAATGCAAAATAATGTCAAACGAAAAATTTTAACGCTTCATTTCAGCAAGACTCACACTTGTCTTTTGCGTGTGCGGTCAACTATATTCCGACTCCGAAGCGGGACGATTTAGCTAGCTGCGGAGAAATGGAGCCACGGGATCGGTCATGGACCGAAGAAACTTTCTGAAAACGGGCACTGCAGCAACTGGCGCACTCGTGTCGCGCTCGGTGCTGTCTGCTCTGGCGAACGCCCGAGTGCCGAGTGACGAGGGTTTCCTGGTTTTTGATCGGCACGGTCAGATCCTCAAGCAAGTACGGGTGGGTCACGCACAAAGCATGAGTGTGGGAAAATTTCGCGCGGACGCCCCCGGGTTGCAGCTCATAACTTCAAATTTCTGGAAGACTCTGTTCGATCACGACGGCAACATTTTGGCGCAGGACGAACCCATTCACTCGGCGAGCCCTCTGATGCCCGTAAACTGGCGGGGTGACGGACGGGAACTTGCTCTGCTTTCAGACAATGTTGCGGAAGGCGGCATGATCGACGGGGATCTGCGGCGCGTTGTACTATTCCCGGATGATGGGCATCCCGGCCTGTGTGCCTACGCTATTGATGTTGTTGGCGATGAACGAGACGAGGTGATTCTGTGGGACCAGGAGCGGGTCTGGATCTACACCCAGGATCGTCCATTCAGCGGCCAGCGGATCTACGCGCCTGTTCGCAATCCCCGCTATAACGAATCCAACTATCGCACCTGTGTCTCAACCCCGCGGTGGTCGACCCATGCGGTGGCGTAGACGGCAGTCTTTGCAACTCTTGGCATTGAGTGTTTCTAAACGGCCCCTTTAACACTCTTGATTTGACACGGTGCAGCGGGACACGTACAAAACCTCCCATATGTCCGCCCGGGCGAAATAAACGAAAAGCACAGCTAACGCGCCCCAGGCATCTCGGTTATCCTTATCGCACGTGGCTTGATCGCTGCTTGAGTTTGAACTGCAAGTCCCTCGAACGGGAGCGCAGGAACGAATGGAGACTACACCGACCAGACAACAGGTTGGGGACGATCTGCTAACGGCGGATCAGATCCAATCGACTGTGGAAGAAGTACTCGCGACGACATCGTTTATCGACGTCCATACCCACCTATTTCCTCCCTCCTTTGGCGGCTTGGGCCTGTGGGGCATCGACGAGTTACTGACGTATCACTACCTGGAAGCGGAGCTGTTCCGCTCGTCGAGCATTTCTCCCGAGCGCTATTGGGGACTGTCGAAACGCGAGCGGGCGAATGTAATCTGGCAGGCCCTGTTTGTTGAAAATAGCCCGGTCTCGGAGGCCACCCGTGGCGTCATCGCCGTTCTCGACGCCTTCGACTTGCCGACCGACAGTCCCGATCTTGAAGAAGCCCGGTCGTTCTTCCGAGCCCAGAGGATTGAATCGCATGTCTCGAAAGTCCTTCAGATGGCGGGGCTGAGCTCGGTGGTGATGACGAATGATCCCCTCCACCCCGAGGAACAGCGGATCTGGCTGAATGGCTCGCATGCCCGTTCGGAGTTCCTAGCGGTGTTGCGCCTGGATAGAATTCTCTGGGGCTGGGGCGGGCACTGGCAACGCCTGGCGGAGCAAGGTTACTCGGTGGACCCTCAGGCCAGCGGCAGATCGGTTGCCGAGGTACGCAGATTTTTAGCGGACTGGCACGTGCGCATGCGTCCGGTGTATATGGCGGTGTCGCTCGCCGACGACTTCCAATTCCCCGAAGACAGCGTTCAGGGCAAGCTGCTGAGTGAAGCGGTTTTGCCTTCGTGCCGTGAATTTGGTGTACCGCTTTCGCTCATGATCGGCGTTCGCCGCCAGGTGAATCCGCGGATACGTCTGGCCGGCGATGCGGTGGGCAAAGCAGACCTTCGCGCAGTGGAAAATATTTGCCGAGATTACCCAGAGAATCGGTTTCTGGTGAGCGTTCTGAGCCGCGAGAATCAGCACGAGCTCTGCGTTTACGCGCGAAAGTTCAGCCATCTCATGCCCTTCGGGTGCTGGTGGTTCTTGAACAATCCTTCCATCGTGGAAGAGATCACGCGGGAGCGTATTGAGATGCTGGGAACCAGTTTCATTCCGCAGCACTCCGACGCCCGGGTTCTGGAGCAGGTCCTCTACAAATGGCGGAATACCCGCGCCACCGTGTCGGGTATTCTCGCCCACAGCTACAAATTGCTGGCCCGCGACGGCCGCGGTGTCACCCGCCAAATTATCCAGCGCGATGTGAACCGTCTGTTTCGCGGGAACTTCGAAAAATTCACGAACTTGGCCTGAAGTTTCGCGGCGAGGACGCCGCCGCTTGCTGCTGGGTGGTGAGCATCTTCTGCAGAAACTCGGCGACGGATTCGGTCAGCTTGCGCGGATAGTCGGTACGCACCATGGCGAGCGCCAGGCTTCTGGTGAGACGGTGCCCCGCTACCCGGTAGGTATGGAAAAATCGGTTCTGGCGCCTGAGCGCATGCTGGGGCAGTATGGAGTAGCCGAAACCTGATTCCACCAGCCCCTTGATCGCTTCGCTGTCCTCCGCCTCCATCACCACGCGCGGCGAAATGTTGATCTCTTGAAAAAATTGATCGATGATGGTCCGGATATTGCTGCGTTTCGGATAAAGAAGAAATGGGACGTGGGCGATATCTGAAGTCTGGATGACACCGATACGGGTACTGCGGACGCTATTCTGGGATGGCCGCAGGACCAGTAGTTCCTCATCGAACAGGGGCAGGATCCTCAGGTTCTCTTCGGACACGGGAAGTGAAATCAGGCCCAGGTCGAAGCGACGCTCATGCAGACCAGCGACGATCTCCTCGGTCACCCCCACGGTCACGCCGATATCGGCATTGGGAAATCGCTTGCGCAATTCCCGCAGTGGCCGGGGGAGTTGGTGGATCAAGGTAGTGACGCCGGTGGCAAACTGGAACGGGCGCACATCCTTTGACACGTCATCGGCGAATTCCTGCTGGATTTGGCTGGTCCAGCGGATTACCTCTTTGGCATGCTCGGCCAGGCGCGTGGCCGCCGGCGTGGGGATCAGCCTCTTTCCCGACCGCACAAACAGCTCCGCATGCAGTTCGTCGGAGAGGCTGTGGAGTTGCAGGCTGACCGCGCCTGGAGACAAGTGAAACTGCTGTGCCGCGTGGGTCATGTTACGAGACTCCATCACCGCGAGAAACAGTTTCAGCTGGTGAATATCCATGTCACCTTTCCCCAACCCTTTTTAATGTTCTTAAACTCCCTCTTGAATATTTCTGGTATTGACACTCAAAACGTTTCTGGCCTATCTTCCGCGGCCATGGTCACTGTATCAAAAGCAAAGGGATGGCGTTACATCCGAGTAGATGTGCGCTTCAATCCCCGGTTCCGGGACATGAGCTTGCTCGGGAACCTGCAAGCTAGCGAAGGCCACCTTGGGGCAGGACCAACTTTGCCGAACCGGCGTGCTTCTGGAAAGGCACTAGAAATGAAAAGGAATATTGTTCTGGCACTTCTGGGGCTAGTTATCTTTTCGACCTTGTCGTCGAAATTGTCGCACGCACAAGGTTTGGGGAGCATCGCAGGAACGATCACCGATCCGACCGGCGCGGCCATCGCATCGGCGCAAATCACTCTTACGCAAATCGGCACCGGGTTTGCCCGCGAGGCCACAACCGACGCTGAGGGTTACTATGTCGTGCCTTCTGTTCGGCCAGCCGAATATATCGTAGTTAGCAAGGCTAGGGGCTTTAGCGATGCCAGGCAAAACGTCACCTTGCTTGCAGACCAGACTCTCACCGTCAACCTGCAACTGAAGGTCGGGTCGGGAAACGAAATCATCGAAGTGCAAGGCAACGCGCCCCAGGTCGATACCATGACCTCGACGATGAGGCAGGTCGTCGAGCAGGCCCGCATTACCGAGTTACCTTTGAACGGGCGAAATGCGGCTCAGCTCACGCTCCTGTCTTCTGGATCGGTCAGCTCTCCTAACGGTGGCGCTGATCAGGGCTTCACCAAGACCTTTCCCGGCGCAGTCACCATCTCGGCCAACGGTGCGCGTCAGAATATGGTCAGTTATCAGCTCGACGGGGGCAACTTCGTGGACGAGTACACCAACGTCAACCAGCCCTTTCCTTTTCCCGATGCGCTCCAGGAGTTCAGTGTTCAGACCAGCAACTACACCGCAGAGTACGGGCAGAATGCAGGCGCGGTGGTCAACGTTATCACCAAGTCCGGCACCAACGACTTCCATGGCAATGTGTTTGAATTCCTTCGCAACTCGGTTTTTAACGCCCGGAACTACTTTGCACCTCTGAAATTTTCGCAGAATGGCACGCTTGTGCGCACCAAGGACAACGGGCGTGATCAAATCAAGCGCAACCAGTTTGGTGGAACTTTCGGTGGACCGATTATCCACAATCGCACCTTTTTCTTCGCCGGATATCAGGAGACCCGTTTCCGCAACGTGGGATCCCCTGCGAACTCGACCATACCCACGACCGCATTGACCAGCATCCCGGCCTCCGGTCCGGTTACTTCTTCGTGCATGACGTGTGACCTGGAAACCTATTTGAACACCGGCGGACCGGGTGGAACAGCCGGCACTATCGACCCGGTATCGTTGAACATTCTAGCCGGCCTGCCTCTGAGCACGAGTCGGGCGGTGACTTATTTAAAACCGGATGATGAGAATTTCAGGGAAGCTCTGGGCAGGGTAGACCACTCCTTTACGCAAAACGACCGGCTCTCAGTGCGCTACGGTTACAACCAGTTCAAGCGGGACCCGGTTTTCGATCCCACGAATTTTCTGGCATACGCCGATGGCGCCACGATTACCAACCAGAACTATCTGATCCACGAGAATCATATTTTCAGGCCGACGCTATTGAATGATTTTCGTTTCAGTTACGCCCGGGAAGCGGCCAGCCGCGGTCCGGCGGCAGACGTGCCCAGTGTGCAGAGCCTGGGCTCGAATATCCCGTTTCAACCGCCCACCAACGCGATTCAGCAGATCCGTGTCAATGGCTTTTTCAACTTCGGCGACAACCCTAATGCCACCTTCATCCGGAACAATTTCAGCTGGAGCGATGACGTCAGTTGGGTGAAGGGCAGGCATGATTTCCGCTTCGGCGGAGTCATCGAGCGCAGTCGTGTGGATCTCAACAACCTGTTCTTTCAACCGGCGGAGTTCAGCTTTGCGTCCCTTTCTGGATTCTTGTCCGGTGCGCTGGGGGACTACAGCGGCAACCTTGCCTTCCGCCAGGGCGCCGGGGAGTTCAAGAACAACCGCAACATTTTTGCCGGCGTCTATGGCCAGGACAACATTCGCGTGAGCCGCCGCCTAACCGTCAACCTCGGATTACGCTATGAACCCGCTCTGCCCTGGCGCGAATTAAAAGGCCGGGTGCAGCAATTCCGCATCAACGGTCTGATTGCCGGGGTCCGCTCCACGCAGTTCCCCAACGCTCCCCCCGGCGCGTATTTCCCCGGTGACCCTGGCGTCCCGCCCAACGGTATCAATGCCAGTCTGAACAATTTCGCGCCACGTATCGGTTTTGCCTACGATGTCTTCGGCGATGGCAAGACCAGCCTACGGGGCGGAGGCGGTATTTTCTATGACACCCGCATCACTGGGATCATCAATAACCGGTTTGTGGATCAGGCGCCCTTCAGCCCGCAGCTCATTTTCAGCACCACCGCGGTCAAGCCCGGAAGCATCAGCGATCCGCTGTGTATCCAGGCCACCACTCAGGCCAGCCTCGGCTGCACCGCGCAGAACAATTTGTTTCCCGCCCCCTTCCCACCGCCAAAGGACTCAACCTTTGCTCCGGGCGCGCTCTACTTGAGCTGGGACCCCAATCACAAATACCAGGTTCCCACTGTTTACAACTGGAACCTGGCCCTCGAACATCAATTGCCGTTGAACCTTCTACTACGCACGGCGTATGTCGGTTCTCGCAGCACGCATCTGACGGAAACGCTGAACCTGGATCCCGCGCCTCCCTCCGCAACCGGAGCGGTAGGCAAGCTGCGGCTTAACGCGATTGCGGCCGCGCAGGGAATTACCAAACCGCCGTTCTCCCAGGTCCAGCAGGACATGCAGGACGTCAATTCCATCTACCACTCCTTCCAGGCGTCAGTCGAGAAGCGCGCGTCGCATGGATTGACCGTCTTGGGCAGTTACACCTACTCCAGAAGCATTGATGATCTTCCGGCAGGGGCTGGAGTCACTGGCTTCGATGTGTTCTCGGCCCGCCCGTGGGACGACCCGCTCCGTCATCGTTTCGACTACGGACCCTCTGACTTTGACCACACCCACCGATTCGTCGCGTCTTACGTGTGGGTGCTCCCCACGCCGGCGAAAGGCAACGGATTTCTGCGCGGCGTCTTTGGCGGTTGGCAGCTGGGAGGAGTGGTTTCGGCTCAGACCGGACGTCCGTTCACAGTTCTTCAAGGGCAGGAAATTTCCGGCACCGGCATTGGCCAGGACCGGGCCACGTTGATCGCGGGCAGCGATCCCTACGCTCAGGGGGCCTGTGCTGCCGCCGGGATCAATACTGGCAGCAACCCCAAGCCTTGCGTGGATTGGCTCAACAAGGCGTCGTTTGCGACGAAGGCACAAGCGGCTGGTAGTTTCGGCAACACGGGCAAAAACGGATTCCGCTTGCCAGGCGCTTATACCTGGGACATGAACACGACCAAGAACTTCCGATTCACCGAGCGCTGGAGGCTCGAGTTCCGCGCCGAGTTCTTCAATGTCTTCAATCGTGCGAACTTCATGGATGACAGCGTTTTAGGCGTCAATGCTCTTCCCAATTTCCAGAAGGTCAGTGCGAGCAGCTTCGGCGCAATTCAGCAAGCGTCGGATCCGCGCATTGGTCAACTGGCGTTGAAGCTGTATTTCTAGCTCGACGCATAACGTGGACTGCGTACGTGAAGGTGCACCGCAACCGCCACGCCCGATCTCGCCGGCCGCAGCGGCGCGCGAACGTGTCTTGTTGGTGTTAGAGGGGTCACATCCTGCTCACGAGGGCTTCATGGTGAAGGTCTTCAGAAACCACTGGTCGCTGCTTTTGCTTACGATTTCCTTCCTGCTTTTGAATTCCGAATTATTGGCCGTCACAGAAACGCTGGAGTCTCCGGCGCTGCGTATTGAATTGAACACAGCGCCTTATTCTTATCGCGTAATCGAACGCTCAAGCGGAAGAGTGCTGTTGTCGCAGAGCAGCACAGGGGTCACCTTTGGACCCGAACTGTACCCCGTGTCTGAAGCGGCCAATGTAAACAAGACGTCAAACAACCTGCAGGCTGAACTCCTGCTGCAACTCGCAGGCCGGGAAAGCATGCCTGCGGGAACGCCCGCCAAAGCCCAGGTGAGTTTCAGCTTCCTGAAGCCGGAGGTATTGCAGGTCTCCATCACCTACAAGGGCGCCAGTCCCAACGAAATCTCCGAAGAATTTAACGATCAGGGCGAACACTACTATGGCATCTGGGAGCATCCGTTCGGCGGAAGCCTGGATAACCGGGGGGCAGACCGGGATTTCCTCGGCATGGGCAACGAACGCTACGTCCATCACGCCAGTGCAAGAGCGCCCTTCTACATGACGTCGAACAAGTACGGCATCTATGTCGAGAGTCTGGCGCCCGGTCATTATGCGGTTGCCCAGGCCGGCAAGACGACCTTTTCTTTTAAAGACGCGCAGCTCAAGTACGACATTATTTATGGGCCCGCATACGCCGACATTCTGAGCCGCTACAACGCCCTCGCCGGACCCGCCTTTATGCCGCCTACCTGGGCCTTTGGCAGTATCTGGTGGCGGGATGACCAGCACGCTGATTTGCGTGGGGCCGCGAACGCGCAGGAAAAAGTGATTCAAGATGCGGACCGCTTGCGAAGTCTGCATTTGCCCGCGGGCGCCATCTGGCTGGATCGGCCGTACGGCTCTGGGGAACTGGGATGGGGCGCCATGGATTTCGACTCCTCGTTTCCCGATCCAGCGAAGATGATCCATGACTTGAATGACCGTGGTATGAATCTACTTCTGTGGAGCGCGAACCGCTGCTCGGGCGATCTGTTTAAGGAAGGCTCAGACAAGGGCTATCTTTTCCCATTGAAATGGCCGGCGGCCGACATTCGGCGTCCGGAAGTATACGACTGGTTCAAGCAAAAGCTGAATGCCTACGTGCGTATGGGTGTGAAGGGCTACAAGATAGACCGAGGCGAAGAGAGCGAGATGCCGGAACTGGCCGAGAACGAGCTTGCGGTGCTCTTTCCCAAACTGTCGGCCGAGGGGCTCAGCGCCGCCTATGGCAATGACTATTTCATCTTCTCTCGCAATGCCAACGACACCACTCGCAAGTACACCGCGATCTGGAACGGCGACTCTTGGTCCACCTTTGAGGGACTCCAGGTTTCGATAAAAAATGGGCTCCGTTCAGGAACCATTAACTTTCCTATGTGGGGTTCGGATACGGGCGGCTACTTCGCTCCGCCGGCAGCGGACAACGAGTTGCTCGCCCGCTGGCTGGAGTTCAGCGCATTCAGTCCCATGATGGAGGTGCTGCTCGGGCCGAAGCGCACGCTTTGGGACGACTACAGCCAGGATGTGGTCGGCATCGCCCAAAAATACGTCGCCGCGCATCACGACCTGATCCCCTACACGCGCTCCGCGATGTATCAGGCCACGCGAACTGGCTTGCCCATCATGCGAACGCTGATCTTCGCCTACCCCGACGACGAGCGCACGAGCGACATGTGGGATGAGTACCTCTATGGCGACGGCCTGCTGGTAGCACCGGTAACCACAGCGCAGGCGACGGAGCGCGCGGTCTATCTGCCTGGCGGACGATGGATGAATTACAACGACAAGCGAACCGTGTACACCGGAGGGAACACGGTTAAAGCGGACGCGCCATTAGGGACCATCCCAGTGTACGTTCGCGAGGGGGCGATCATTCCGCGGGGAGGCATCGTAAAGCTGAACAACAATTGGGAGGCGAACTGGAGTCCGAAGCTGCGTCTGGAATTCTTTCCGTCGGGCAAGCACGAGAGCCAGTTTGATTACTACACCGGGAGCGAAGTGCAGAAGATCTCCGCCGTGAGTGAAGGCGACCGGCTGAAGATTGAGTTTGGAGATCTGGGGGTGCCGGGCACGGTCGAAGTGTATTGCCAGAGAGTGAAGGGCGTGACCCGAAACGGAGTGAAGCTGCGCCAAGGCACCGACTATGACTACGACGAGCGAGCCAACAGACTCTCAGTCTCCTTCCAGGGCGCGAGCAAGATTGCCATCGATGGTGCAGGAAGCTTGTTTTGATCTGGTACGATCGGTTGCCAGCTGGCCGGGCGCCCGCAGGTTGTTTGATGGATGAGGAAGACGGCACTGCTGTCTCGCCTGGCTGTCTAGGTAACCGCATTGATGCTTGAGCAATCAAATCCATCCCTGCAGACCTAGCTCTTCGCTAGCTTCCTTCTGTGCTCACCACGATTTTGTTTATCGGAATCTGCGAATCAAGAGGTTGTGCCGATCGGAGCGATAGAATCCTCGAACGTAAACGGTAGCTCGACCTTTCGCCGAATAGATGACTTGGCGAATGCGGAGCAAAGGTTGTCCTTTTCCGATTGCCAACAGCTGTGCGGTTCGAGCGTCAGCGTTAGTAGCGTCGATCTCTTCGTCCGACTGCGCGAGTTCCAGCCCGTACTCACTTTCCAGGATGGAGAACAACGAGCCGCGTTCCAGCGGCGCATGCCTCAGTCTGGGAAACTCGGCTTCCGACAAATAGCAGGTTTCCAGGGCAAATGGCTCGCCGGCGCCTTCCCGCAAGCGTTCCAGCCGGATCAACCGGCTTCCGGGAGGCAACGCCAGGCGTGCGGCGACTTCCGATTCTTCCTCGGTAACGGTGCAAGATAAAATCTTCGATCGCGCCGGTAAATTGCGCACGGCCATCTGCTCCGTGAAACTCATCAGCTTGTTGAAGTGAATCTTTGGAGGCGCGACAAACGTTCCCGCTCCGCGGCGCCTTACCACCACTCCCTCTCGCTCCAGTCCAGCCAAGGCGTGGCGCGCAGTCATCAAGCTGACTTGATGGACCTTCGCCAACTGTCTTTCGGAATCGATAGCATCACCGGCTCTCAACCCACCGCTCTCCATGCGCTTGAGAATAACGTTTTGAATTCTCTTGTACGCCGGCAGGTCGTTTTCGCGATCTTGTTGCATGAATCCCCTGAACAATTGCCTACGCTACGCTGGTTCGCAGTGCAGAATTGCTATCGAGCGGAACCTAATATACTTCGAGACACCGGCAATTGGCCAATAGACTATCTTGGAGGGCGAAAACACCCCCTTCTCAAACCTTTAGCGAGGGCCGCAGCCGATTCGTCTGGACTCAGGGTCGTGAAAGCTGAACAACTGGGCGACAGACAACATGCTAGAGTAAAACTAACTCGTTTATTTACAGATAGTTACAAGCGATCCGGCGGATCTTCTTGAGATCGAACACGGCGTACACCAGTGGCGGCCTCGATTTTCTATGCCGACCATCTGCTGAATTCCAGATCAATGCTATGCAAATAAATCTTGTGATGGGCCCATTTTTTTTCTTGACGGTTCTCATCGCTCTGCTATATAGCATGGACCCAATGTGGAGTGCCAGTTAAAACGCATTCTAAACAAGCGTCTCTCAGGAGGTTTGTGATGCGACAGTCGATGAGGGTTGGGTTTGTCCTTCTGCTGCTGGTCGGAGTCTTCGGGGTTCTACAACCTGCGTGGGGTCAGGAGGTAACCGCCGCCATTGTAGGAACGGTTACGGATCCTAGTGGCGCGCCGATCAAGGATGCGGACGTTACGGCCACCGATACTGAACGGGGAACCGTGCGTCCCGCGAAGACGAACGACGCCGGCGCTTACAATATCACCCGACTTCCCGTCGGCACCTATTCGCTAAAAGTGACGGCGCCGGGGTTCCAGACGAGCGCCCACCAAGCCTTCACGCTGGTGCTCAACCAGACTGCCCGCGTCGATGTCCAAATGAAGGTGGGTCAGGTTAGCGAGACCGTGGAGGTCACGGGCGATGCTCCCGTCCTGCAGACTGAGAGGACGGAGGTGAGCACCATCATCGACTCCCAAACCAATGACCGGCTGCCGCTGGCCACGCGTAACTATGTGCAATTGACGCTGCTTGCGCCAGGTGCGGTTTCGCCCAATCCCGCCAACTTCAATAACGGCGACAACACGGCCAACGGGGCCAGACCGTACATCAACGGGAACCGCGAACAGGCCAATAACTTTGTCCTGGATGGCATGGACAACAACCAGGTGTCGGACAACCTGCTTGGCTTTACTCCAACGCCGGACGCCATTCAGGAGTTCAATCTCATCACCCAGAACGCGTCGGCCGAGTTCGGAAACTTCCAGGGGGGCATCGTCAGCGCCACCATCAAATCGGGCACCAACAGTTTCCACGGCGACATCTGGGAGTATTTCCGCAATGACAAGCTAAACTCGAATTCCTGGGAAAACAGATTCAACGGATCGGAAAGAAACAAGCTGCGCTGGAACATGTTCGGCGGAACCATCGGCGGTCCCGTCGTCAAGAACAAGCTGTTCTTCTTCTTTGATTACCAGGGGCAGCGTTTCGACCATCCCTCTAGCACCAAGCAACTGGGTCTGTTCACCGCCGCGGAACGCGGAGGAGACTTTGGGGACATTTGTAGTGGCGGGTTCACTGCTGGCCTGTGCAACGACACAGTGCCGAACCCAGTCACGGGCGGACCTGCTCTCAGGACCCACCAGCTCTATGACCCTCTGAACGGCAACCAACCGTTCGCCAACAATCTCATTACGGAGCCGATTGATCCGGTGGCGCAAGCACTGTTTAGCTCTTCGCTCTATCCCACTCCGACTGGTACCGGCCGACAGAACAATTTCAGCTACACCGAGGCTCAGGCCTTTAACACCAACCAGTACGACATAAAAATCGATTTCAATGCGACCAGGAATGACCACATCTTCGGCCGCTATTCGCACGCCAAACAGCACAACCCATTGGTGCGTTCCTTCGCGCTGCTGGGTGGTAGCTTCTCAGACGCGCCGATTGACAATGAAGTCATCGACTGGTCCCACACCTTCAGTCCCAGCCTGTTGAACGACGTTCGCTTTGGTATCAACTACGTCAAGTTGGACAACGGTAGCGACTTTGGAAAGTTGGGCAATCTGGCTGAGCAGCTTGGCATCGCAAACGGCAACAAGGGTGGCCCGGGCATGTTGCAGTTGGGATTCTATGGTGGAACTCCCAGCAATCCTGGAGACGGAGGCCCCCCTGGGAATAACACTCTCAGCAGCATTGGAAGCGGCGGAGTCCAGCAAAGCTTTCATGATGCGGTCATTCAGGTGTCGGATTCGCTGGTGTGGACGCGCGGTCGCCATGTATTCCATACCGGTTTCGAGTATTGGCGGTACCGTGTTAACTCCTTCTACAGCGGCAACAGCGGATCATTGGGCGCCATTCTCTTCAGCGGTGCCTTTACCTCGGAAAATCCGGTCAGTCCAGGAGCTGGTGAGAATGGCTTTGGCGGAGCCGATTTCTTCCTGGGGATGCCGTCAGCCTACGGCTCAGGCCTCACATGCTGCGTATGGGCGCACCGTTCCAGCACCATCGCGGGATATGTTCAGGACGATTGGAGAGCCACCAGTAGCCTGACTCTTAACCTTGGAGTTCGTTACGAAGCCTTTACTCCATGGGTGGAGAAGGACGACCATCAGGTCAATTTTGATCTGGCGACCGGCGAGGTGCTGGCCCCGAATTGTTCGAAGGTGGTTCTGGGAACAGCTCCCACTACGTGCAGAAATAGCAGCCGTGGCCTTTACAACGGCGTCTACGGCGCTAAGGCCTTCCAGCCTCGCATCGGTTTCGCATGGACGCCCGGAATGCTAGGGGGTAAGACTGTAGTTCGCGGCGCCTTCACTATTTCTTCTTACCTCGAAGGCACAGGCACCAACCTGCGCCTGCCGGTAAACCCGCCATTCCAGGCTGCTGAGACCCTCCAGCAGTACAAAGGCGTCTTAACCCCGGCGACGACCACCGACCAGGGATTGGCGCCCGTAGGTTCGCCGACCGATCCGTTTGCCGGGTCGCTCATCCGGGTTTGGGACCCGAATGTGCAGCCTGCGCTCACTGACCAGTGGAACTTGACCGTTCAGCACCAGCTGGCCAACACGGCGACGATTCAAGTTGGCTACGTTGGTCAGCATGGGACGCACTTGATGGTTCCCATGCCCTACTTGCAGCGGCAGTTGCTGCCCAACTCCGCTTGCGCCACTCCGCCTTGCACGGCGCCGAGCATCTTCCTCTCCGGCAATCCGACGTTCCAGTCCGACATCTCGCAGATTTCGGGCACGGCTTCGGTGGGCAGCATGAAGTACAACGCCCTGCAGGCTGTCTTCCAGAAGCGCTACTCGCACGGGCTTGACTACCAGGTCGCCTACACCTTCTCCAAGTGCATGACCGACAACAGCGGTTATTACGGTACGTGGGGTGATACGCAGGGAGCCCCGGCCAGCCCCTATTACCAGAACCTCTACAATCCAGGCGCCGACTACGCCCCCTGTTACTTTGATGCAAAGCACATACTTAGCTCTTACGCGGTGTACGAGATCCCCTTCGGCCGCGGCAAGAAATGGGGTGGCAATGCGAGTGGCGTGGTCAATCAGATTGCGGGTGGATGGTCGGTCAACCCGATTATCTCCGTACATACGGGTTTCCCCCTGGCTCTGTACGATTCCGGCAGCGCTCCCAACAACGTGAATTCGCGGGGGCAGCGTCCCAATTGTGGAGCGGGCGCTGGGAAGGTCCTCGGCAGGCAGGCAGCGTTCGATCCTACTAGCGGCAAATACATCGGCTACCAATGGTTTGACAATAGCCCGTACACCGCAAGTGGCCCGGAGCAGTTCGGAAATTGTCCTGCTCAAGGACCGGTACGTGGTCCGGGTTTTGGGGCCGTGGATCTGAGCGTGCAGAAGAACTTCCCGGTTACTGAGCGGGTAAGGCTTCAGTTCCGGGCAGATTTCCTCAACGCCTTCAATCGCGTGAATCTGAACACTCCCAATGGAGGCTGTTGCGGAGGAACCATGGGGGTTGTCAACACCTCGCAAGACCCACGTAACATCCAGTTTGCGCTGAAGCTTTATTATTGACGCTGTATGATGAAGGCAGGCGTCCACGACGCCTGCCTTTTTTCTTATGCGCAGACCTTTCCCCTCAGCTTGGTCCCTGTTCTTCTTTTTGGGGTTTTCGGCCTGCTTTTGCGTTGGCCAGCCGTCCGCAACGGCGGGATCCGAAGGCACACGGGAAGCCCAGCGGGCTCTGAATCTCGCCAAGGCGGGGCATTGCAGGGAGGCGCTACCACTTCTAAGAAAAGCTGCTGCTCGCGGCACCCAAACTCAAAAAGATCTCAAGCGGCAGGTTGGTTTCGCCGGCGTGCGCTGCGCCATGGTCGATGTCAATCCGGATACGGCCACCGAGTTTCTTCGGGGGCTTACGCGCGACTTCCCGCACGATTCGGAGGTGCTCTACCTCTCGGTCCACACCTATTCTGATCTCTCCACTCGGGCGGCGCAGGAACTCGCGACCAGCGCTCCCAATTCGCCCCAGGCACACGAACTGAACGCGGAAGCTCTCGAGATGCAGGGAAAGTGGAATGAGGCCGAGAAGGAGTACCAGGCAGTTTTGCAGCGAGACCCGCGCTCGCCGGGCATCCATTTCCGCCTGGGGCGCCTAATGCTTTCCCGGCCCAATCCGGCTCCCGACATGGCTGAACGGGCCAAGCAGGAATTCCTGCTGGAGTTGGAGATTGATCCCAACAATGCGGGTGCGGAATATGTTCTGGGCGAACTGGCGCGGCAGGCACAACAATGGGATGAGGCCATCCAACGTTTCAGCCGTGTGTGCAAACTCGATGCGGGATTCGGTGACGCCTTTCTGGGGCTGGGCAGTTCGCTGATGTCGCTAAAGAAATTTCCCGAAGCGATCGCGCCACTGGAAACCGCGGTCAAGCTCGAGCCGCTGAATCCGACGGCGCACTATAATCTGGCGGTCGCGTATACTCGCTCCGGACGCAAACAGGAAGCCGAGAAGGAGTTCGCCATTCATCGCCAGATGGTGCAGAAGAGCGAGCCCGCGGGAACCGCACCGGCCGAACCGGAGTCGCAGTCACAAGGTTCTCCGCAATAATCGAAAACGCGTTCACCGGCAGACTTGTGATCAAGCCCACTCGAAGCGCTGCAAGTATATTCCGGCCTTCTCGCCGCGATTTTCTATGGGCTTTGGCCGGCAATCTGTTGTATGCCGGCATCTCGGGAGGGGCTGGCGCTTTACCGCAGCCTCCTTCTTCTTATCCTTTTACCGAGATTCCGCCCGCCGCCAGTGGCATTGCCTGGGTCCACACCGCGGGAAAATCTGGCGAGCATTACCTGCCCGAAACAACCGGCGCCGGCTGCGCCTTTGTTGATTACGACAGCGACGGATGGATGGACATTTACCTGGTGAACAGCGGGAAATGTGATTTCTTCGATCCCAACCCTCCGCTTCGCAATGCACTTTACCGCAACAATCGAGACGGGACGTTTAGCGACGTGACCGCCAAAGCGGGAGTTGCCGGAGGTGGATACGGCCAGGGCGTGGCGGTGGGAGACTACGACGACGACGGGTTTCCGGACATCTACGTCACTCAGTACGGCCGGAACATTCTCTATCACAACAACGCCGACGGCACATTTACCGACGTCACGGAAAAATCCGGGGTAGCCGCCCCAGGATGGTCCTCCAGCGCGGTTTGGTTTGACTATGACAACGATGGCAGGCTGGATCTGTTTGTCTGCCAATTTGTTGAGTTTTCCAAGGCGCAAAGCAAGGACTGCCGCGCCGGTGAGGACGCAAAACGGGGATACTGCATTCCACATCTTTACAAGCCCACCTCCAGCTGGCTGTTTCACAACAACGGCGATGGAACATTTACCGACGTCAGCAAGGCAACGGGTATCGCCGACTATCGTGGGAAGGCCTGGGGAGTTGTTGCCTGTGACATTAATAATGACGGCAACCTGGATCTTTTCGTCGCCAACGATACCGTCGCCAACTTTCTTTTCGTCAACAAAGGTGGGAAGTTCGAACAGATTGGCGAACCAGCGGGAGTGGCTTACAGCGCGGAGGGCCGTCCCCGATCGGGAATGGGCGTCGATGCCGCTGACTTCGACCAGGACGGCTGGATGGACCTTTTCGTGGCCAACATAGACCACGAGGTGTACTCGCTCTATCGAAACAACAAGGACGAAACCTTCGATGATGTGGCGATGCCGACAGGTATTGGTGCGCCGACCCGGTTGATGAGCGGCTGGGGCCTGAAATTCTTCGACTATGACAACGATGGCAATCTGGACCTGTTTCTGGCCAACGGCAATCCGGATGACCTGATTGAGTCGCTTCATCCCGGGGTGACATATCGGGAGCCGCCGATTCTACTGCACAATACGGGTCGTGGGTTCGACAACGTCAGCCAGCAAAGCGGCCCCATTTTTTCCACCGCGCTCTCGGCGCGCGGCATGGCCATTGGAGACTTCGACAACGATGGCAGTGTGGACGTCCTGATCGCCATCAATGATGGACCACCGCTATTGTTGCGCAACAACGCCGGAAAACAGAACCACTGGCTGGGACTGAATCTGGTCGGAAAGAAATCGAACCCCGACGCCGTGGGAGCTAGAGTTGCTTACCAGGCGGGTGATCTCAAACGCAGTCTCATGAAGGTGGGAGGGGGCAGCTATCTGTCGTCGCACGATCCCCGCGTGGTGCTGGGACTTGGGCTGCGCAAGAAGATTGACTGGCTGGAGGTGAAATGGCCGCGGCCGAGTGCACGGGTGGACCGCTTTACCGACCTCCCCATCGATCGCTACATCACCATCGTGGAAGGGCAGGAAAAATGGAAATAATTGTGCTCCATCGAGAAAGGGGCCTCAGGCACGGCCTGCGCGGTGACGATGGCCCTGCTTAAAACTGTTACCTGATCTTCGCGAATTTAATGCAAGCAGGAGAAGGCACTTCCAGCACCTGGCCCGTAGGCGTCAGGTGGCCGGTTTGTGGGTCGATCTTAAAGATCACGATGTTATTGGAATTCTGGTTGGCCGCTACCAGGTAGGAGCCGCCGGGAGCGATTTCAAAGTTGCGCGGCTTCTTGCCACCGGTTGGGACCGCATGCAAAAATCTGGGCACGCCGGTCGCGGCGTCGATTTCGAAGACGGCGATGCTGTCGTGACCGCGGTTAGAGCTGTAAAGGAACTTGCCATCAGGGTGCACCTTGATTTCCGCCGTCGTATTGTCTCCCTTAAAACCTTCGGGCAAGGTTGAAACTGTCGCCATCGGATGCAGGGTTCCGTTTGCCGCATCGTAGGAAAATCCGTCGACTTTGGAAGCCGCTTCTTCCAGTACGTATAGAAACTTGTAGTTGGGATGGAAGTCGAAGTGTCTCGGCCTTGCGCCCGGATGAAGCTGCGCGAAGGGGGGATCGTTTGCCGCCAGGGTCCCCTTGGCTGGGTCGAAACGGTACAGCAGCAACTTGTCCAGCCCCAAGTATGAAGCGATCGCGAAGCGGTTGTCGCTGGACAAGTCGATCTGGTGGGGTTCAGCACCCAAAGGATCGAAAGTGGGCCCGGTGTGCTCCATCACGGCCGAGGCCTCACCGAGCCGGCCATCTTTAAGCACCGGGAAGACAGCTACGCTGCCGCCCTCGTAGTTTGCCGCCAAGACATATTTCCCCGTCTGGTCGAGAGACACATAGCAGGGTCCCCCACCATGAGAAGAAACCCGATTCAGGAGCGTAAGCCTGCCTGACTTTCGATCGATGGCAAAAGCACTGATCGCGCCGCTCTTCTTTCCGCCTTCCTTCTGGCCCTGGTAATCAGAAATCTCGTTAGCCGCATACAGAAATCGCTGGCTGGGATCGATGGCCAGAAACGATGGGTTCACGGTCTCCGCCACCAGGCCGACCGGAGTTGCCTGACCAGTGGCGGGGTCGAATCGGTAGGCATAAATTCCCTTACTGTTCGGGCCGGTGTAAGTGCCGACATAGATAATGTAGGATTTCCGGGAGCCGTTTTTCCTCGCTTGCCCCATGGAAGCAACCAGTAGCAGAACAAGAAGCAGCCTTAATGAGGCCGCAAAATGACAGCGCATGATCTTATTCGCCTCCCGTTTCTAAGGAGCCGTACGTCTTCGGCTGGTCAGATGCACACGGCCTGCGATCCGCAGTGAGGGAACGACAAATTCGGTGAATTCCCCACGTTGTACGGGAGTGAGAGACTCGCAGCAGGCCCGGCCGGGAGTCTCGTAAAGAACCGAAGAAAACGCCCCTTTGATCCGCACCTGGACTGCGATCGGCTCCTGAGCATAATTGATGAGCTCTACAAGTTTCTCGCGGCCGCCGGGCACGCCGTATGGTACAGCAATGACGGTTAGTGCATTCCACAGGCTGATCTCTACCTTATCCATACCCATCAGGCGGCGTATGTCCTGGGCAAAGGTTTCGGGGTCGATCACCGGCCCTGGGAGTTCGATAATACGACCCTTGCCAGCGGCATAGGCAACGAAGTGCTCCCCGGCGGGCATAGCCTGGCCACTTTGCCAGGGGTAGGAGGCAGGCGCGCCCACCACCACGACAATGCCGCCCTTGGAGGCGAAGTCGGCGATCGCCTTGGTGGTGGGCTCGTCAGGAACAGCAAAGACGATGAGCAGGCTAAAAGCATCGAGGCTCTGCGGCTTGAGGCCTGAAGCTTTCAGAACCGCAAACGGAATGTTGTGACGCCCGAACAGGTTGGCGGGTTCGTAGGACTTCTGGTAGGTATCGGTGATCACGCCGACGTTGGCTTCGGGTTCACTGACGGTGCTGCCCCCTTGAGAAGAAAATACCAAGTAGCGCTTGATCTCCTTAAGGACGGCCCAGGCAGTAGGAGCGTTCCGCAGAAGATGAGTTTGCAGGCTGGGGTGGAGGTTCAGGATGAGATCCGCGTGGAACGCCCCAGCTTCAGCCACCGCAAGCGAGTAGTCCGCCACGTTGGGGCCATACTCTTGCTGCAGAGAATCCTCCAAGTCCCATTGGAACTCGTAAAGAGAAGTTTGCGTCGGGCGAAACGCCTGATCGAGCCTCACCAGGGCGAGATTGGAATCGATCCACGGTTGGGCGGTAGGGCTGGTCACCTGGAGAACGCCATCTTTCTTAATAACCAGCTGTCCTTTCATCTGCGGCTGTTTTGCCTTCGGGTTGAGGACCAGCACGGGAAGGGCAGGATAGGCGGATCGCAGTTGTTGGAGACCTTCGTCAATCTGGCCGGGCTGGGAATCGCCCGGATTCAGGACGATGCCCGCCAGATTACTTTTTTTCGTGCTCCGAGTCATATCTGCGGCTTTGCCAACCGGGACCTCGGCATAGACGCGATAGCCCTGTCGGCGGGCATTCCTGATGAGAGCTTCGGCATCCCAGGAAACCACCAATTCCTTGATGCCCATAGTCGCCGCGGCCGGAATCGAAGATTGCGTCCATCGCAAAAGCACTTTGCTCCAGCCGGGCGTTGCCGCCAGCAGGCAAACCATGGTCAGAACTCGCTTTCGCATGAATATGAGATTCCCGCTTGTCATCATCGCAGGCCGCCGGAGTCTGTCGGGACGCTGGTGGTGAGTCCCTGTTCGCCACCTCTAAGCAGAATTTGAGGCCCACTGGATACTAGGTGTGTTTGCCCGTCCGGGGAAACCCAGATGGCCGCCACCCCCGCCACATTTTTTACCAACTCTTTACCTTTCTCGGGTCCCATCAGCAATAGGGTCGTCGAAAGCGCGTCGGATGCAGATCCGGTGTGTGCCACCGCACTGACGGCGAAAGGCGTCCTTACCGGGACACCTTTATCGGGATCGATGATGTGCCCTGCCGATTCCCGCCAGAGCAGGCTGGGTGGAGTTTGCTCGGAGGTGGAAACACTGCTGTCCGATAGCATGACCTGAGGATCCACCTTGTTCGATGGGTCTCTCAGGTGCACCAACCAGCCCGCTTGACCCGGAGGAGCGCCCATCGCGACAATCGTGCTTCCTCCTGCGTCAAGTAGGGCGCGCGAGATGGCGTGCGAGCGCAGCACATCAGCCGCCCGGTCCAGGGCGTAGCCTTTGCCAATGGCTCCCAAATCGATCTGCGTGCAGGGCGAGTGGAACTGAACCCTATCCGGGGGTAGTAGTTTGACCTTTTGATATCCCACGCAGGCCCGAACCTTTTGCTCTTCTGCGGCCGAAGGCGTAGGCCCTCCACGGATTGCGGCTTTCCATAAGTTGACCAGCGGCCCAACCGTCACATCAAATTTCCCCGCTGAAAGACGGGAATACTGCAAAGCCTCGCCGATTATGCGGTACAAATCGGAGGGAACGGATTGAGCGCTGGAATGCGAAGAATGGTTTAGACGGCTCAAGGCACTGTCAGCCTTGTAGTCACTCATCACATTATCGAGACGGACGATTTCCCGAAAAGCATGTTCGACAGCATCTGC
>Ga0070706_100001556_pt1 | contig 23940 bp, 28 predicted proteins | sample KBSK5501metaG_FD_65476 | JGI IMG/M metagenome (GOLD analysis project Ga0070706, IMG submission 65476) | Corn, switchgrass and miscanthus rhizosphere microbial communities from Kellogg Biological Station, Michigan, USA - KBS K5-50-1 metaG | ecosystem: Host-associated > Plants > Roots >... | reverse complement strand
GGTTTCCGTGATCCTACCACATCCCCTCGCTAATAGCCAGATGACCCACTAGTGCATAATCACGCGACATTGTCGGGAATAGCGAGATGGGGGTCATGGGAGCAACCAAAGTGAGCGCAGACGCGGTCAGCCACCTCGTGGGCGCTGAGCAGCCGTGCGGGCTCGACGATGGCGCGCTTGCCATGCACCCACTTGGGTTCGATCGGGTTGAGCCACGGGCTCTTGACGGGCAGATAACACGACACGATGCGCACGCCCTGCCCACGCTGCTTGACCTGCCGATTGTGGGCGCGGATCCAGGCCCGCACCCGTTTGCTGACATGCCAGGAGGCGTTATCCCAGATCAACAGCCACACGCGGACGCCCGTCTCCTGCAGGCGAGCACAGCCCCACGCCAAGAATTGCTCCGTGAGGGCGCTCACCGGACGGCCATCCACGAAGCGCAGCCAGACACGCTCCGGCTGTTGGACCTGGCGCAGCAGCACGCCGTAGCACGCCAACGCCTTGGGGTCGGGATCGTCCTTGGGTGCGTTCTGCTCGAGCAGGCGCAGCGGTCCGTCAGCGGGGTCCGTCCAGGCATGCGCCTGCGGTCGAGCGAGCCGGCTCCACCAGGTCTCATCGGCGAAGCCCAGCGCCCAGTCCACCTGCCGCTGCGCCACAGCGATCAGGCGGTCACGCTGCCCTTTTTTCGGGCATATCCCGGATCGGGGCTGGTAATCCAGTGCTTGGCGCGCTTCCACCCGATGCCCTGGCGCAGCAGTGTCTGGCGGATGGTCTCCCCACTCACGCGGGTGGAGACGATGCCCTGGGTCACGCTCACCTCGGCCGCCCACTCCAAGGTCCACAGGCTGCCGGGTTTGCCGAAGTCGCGGGGGCTGCGTTGCAGGAGCGCGCGTAAGCGCTCGGCTTGCTCGGGCGCGAAGACCAGGCGCGTGCGGTGCGCGCGTGAGGACTTCTTCTGCAGGCTGGTGAGCCCTGAGGCATTGAAGGAGTGCAGGGCATCGAGCACCGTCTGGTCGTCGCAGCCCAGGTGCTCGGCGATCCGGGGGGCGCGCTCGCCACGGGCACTGGCCAAGAGGATCTGGCAGCGGCGCAACACGAAGGCGTCCTTGGAGCGCAGGCCCTTCTCCAGGGCACGGCGCTCGTCGTCGGTCAGCGTTCGCACAAAGATAGGTGGTCTCATGCCCATCAGCGTACCACATTCTCGTTCACCCATCTTGGAAAGGCACTAGCAGCGAGATCGGCGCGGGCTACTTCCGGAAGGCCCGCATTCGACGCCGCTCTTCTAGGAAGGCAGCCACTCCTGCGAGCGCATCGCCGCGCAACGAGATAGTGGGTCTGCTGACGGCCACGTGGGAACGGTCGACGAGGTCGCAGGGTGTTGCACGCTGATTTTCACGCTCCAGCATCCCCCAGATCCTACACTCCTTTCAGGTCCACCGAGAGGGGCCGTTAGACGACACAGGAGGGAACTGACCATGCAGTTGAAGCAGCAGCGACCGGCGGAAGCGAGTGGGACGCTCTTGATTGGTGGCGACCTGAAAGTCAATCGTTTGGGGTTCGGCGCGATGCGTCTCACCGGCCCGGGCATCTGGGGGCCTCCGGCCGACAAGCAGGAAGCCCTGGCGGTGCTGCGCCGGGCCTTGGAACTGGGCATCAACCTGATCGATACCGCCGACTCGTACGGGCCTGAGGTGAGCGAGTCGCTCATCGCCGAAGCCCTCTATCCCTATCCGCAGGGCCTCGTTATCGCCCCCAAGGGCGGCTTGGTGCGCCCTGGTCCCGGGCAGTGGGTCCCCGATGGACGTCCAGTACACCTGCGCGCGGCCCTGGAGGGAAGCCTGCGCCGGCTGCGCCTCGACCGCATCGACCTCTACCAGTTCCATCGCCCGGACCCCACGGTGCCCTTTGAAGAGTCCGTGGGAGCGCTCGCGCAGATGCGGCAGGAAGGGAAGATCCGTCACATTGGCCTCTCCAACGTGACCCTCGACGAGCTCGCCCGCGCCCAGCGCATCGCGCCGATTGTCACGGTGGAGAACCACTACAACCTGGCGAGCCGCCAGTCCGAACGGATGGGTGTCGAGGATTCGGAGCGGATGATTGACGTCTGTGCGAGCCAGGGTATCGGCTTCATTCCCTGGGCGCCGCTGACCGCAGGCGCGCTCGCCCGTCTAGGCGGGCCGCTCGACGACATCGCGCAGCGACACGACGCCACGCCGAGCCAGATCGCGCTGGCCTGGCTCCTCCGACGCTCGCCCACCATGCTGCCCATCCCCGGTACCGCGTCGGTCGAGCACCTCGAGGAGAACGTGTGGGGCGCGACCATCCAGTTGACGGACGCAGAGTTCGACACCATCGCCCGGGACAGCGGCAGCGAACGCTGACCGCCCCGACGTGTCGAGAAGGGATTCAGTTGGCTGCGCAAGGACGCGCGAGGACGCGTAAGGACGCGTAAGGCGATAGGGAAAGGAGCAGGTCATGACAGCGCAGGCCCTGGGCGTCCCACGTGAAGAGGCCCCAGCACAGGACATTGTGGCATCGGCGGCGGGGGCACGACACTCTGCCGCGTCCGGACGAGGCGCGCTCCAGGCGCGCACAGTACCGTTGCACGCGCCGACGCTGGGGCAGACGGAGGAGCGTGCGAACAAGTGGGCAGTGCTGGCGCTCGTAGGCAGCGCCGCCTTCATGACCACGCTCGATTCATCAATCGTCAACATCAGCCTGCCGTCGATCGCCAGCGCGTTCGGGGTAGCGATCGGCGGCGCGGTCGAGTGGGTCCTCATTGCCTATCTCGTAGTGATGGCGGCGGTCCTGCTGACGTTCGGACGAGTGGCCGATATGGTGGGGCGCAAGCCGCTCTTCCTCGCGGGGCTGGCGATCTTCACACTGGGATCGGCGCTGTGCGGGGCGGCGCCGTCGCTGGCGGTGTTGATCGCCGCGCGCGGCTTCCAGGGGCTGGGCGGCGCGCTGATCTTCGCGGTGAACATCGCGATGATCACACAGTCGTTCCCCGCCGCCGAACGTGGGCGGGCCCTGGGCATCAACGCTGTGCTCGTGGCCCTAGGCATCAGCGCCGGCCCCACCATCGGCGGCATCATCACCCAGCAGCTCACCTGGAACTGGATTTTCTACGTGAATGTGCCGATCGGCATCATTGTGTTGGTCGCCGCCGCCCGCATCCTCACCGAGCACGCGCATCATGGCCGTGAGCGCTTCGATCCGGCCGGCGCCGCGTTGCTGGCGGTCGGGTTGGCCGCCCTGACGCTGGGCCTGTCGTTTGGGCAGGAGTGGGGCTGGACCTCCTGGCTTCTGATCGTCGCGGTGGTAGTCGGACTGGCGGCCCTGGCGGCAGTGATCCCCGTCGAGCGGCGCGCTCGGGCGCCGATCCTGGACGTCAGCCTGCTGCGTAATCGCGTGTTTGCGTCGGCCACTGTCAGCTTCATCCTCGGCATGCTCGCGCTCTTCGCGGTGGGCTTCCTGTTGCCGTTCTACTTCGAGCAATTGCGCGGCTTCGACCCGCAGCAGTCTGGCCTGCTGCTCACGCCACTTGCGCTGACCTTGGCCGTGGTTGCGCCGATCAGCGGCTCGCTGGCGGATCGCGTGGGCTCGCGCTGGCTGGCGCCGGGCGGGCTGGCCATCGCCTGCCTAGGACTCGTGTTGCTTAGCCAGCTCACCGCAACCAGCTCAATCGCGGACATCATCTGGCGCCTGGTCGTAATCGGCATCGGGCAGGGCCTGTTTCAAGCTCCCAACACACGGGCGATCATGAGCGCTGCGCCACGCACGGAGCAGGGAGAAGCGTCCGGCATATTGTCCACCGGGCGTGTCATTGGACAGAGCCTGAGCGTGGCCGTGGCGGGCGCGGTCTTCGCCGCATTCGGGGGCGCCGCGGCAGGGACGCTCCTGGCGACGAATGGGCGCACCCTCCCAGCCGCCCAGGTGGGCGCCTTGCAGCAGACGTTCGTCGGCGGGCTGCACGCGGCATTTCTCGTCTGCGCCGCGCTCGCGGCGGCCGGCGTTCTGACCGCGCTGGTGCGCGGCGACGAGCATGCCAACGTTGCTTGATAGGTAAACAGCAAGAAAGGAGAGGTCTATGCCTCAGAACAGCGCGCTCGATCACGAGTGGAATCGTGGCGAGGGGGGCATGGCGGAGCGGACGGTGGATGCCGACAAACTGACCGCGGAAACCGAGGCCCTCGAGGAGCAGATTGCCGTGCTCGAGGAGGGACTGTCGTGGGCGCCAGGAATGCAGCGGGCGGCGCTCGCGAAGGAAATCAACGAGTATCGCGAAAAGCTTGACGCCGCACGGCATGCCCTCGGCGTGACCGGCGGAGGAGTTTCCCGCTGAATCGTGGAGGTGTATCTGACGCAGGCCTGCCCTGTATGACCAAAGACGGCCGAGGCGTTCGTACACGGCGGCGCCCTCCAGAACGCCTGCTAGCATCGGTCAGCAGGCGCAGACAGCGCCTGACGGCGAGTGTGACAGCAAGAGGAGATCATCGGAGATCATCATGGTAGCTATGGAGACAATGCCGCCCACCGCAGCAGCCACGCCACAGGGGTCTCAGCCTCAACCGGCCTCGGAAGCAACATCTGGCGACGGGATCGTCGCGGCGAGCGCACAAGCGTCGGCGCCCCCCGCATCTTCGGCAGCGCCTGAGCCAGGCTGCGCCCTACCTTCTTGGTCGTGCTGACCGACAGGATCGGGTGAGGTGTGCCTGCAGACGCAGAGAAAGAGAGAGGAAAAGATCGCAATGGAGTACACACAGCTTGGACGGACAGACCTGCGCGTCTCGACCATCGCGTATGGCACATGGCAGTTCGGTGGCGACTAGGGCAGCTTCGATGCATACCATGCGCAAGCGATCATCCGGCGCGCGCTCGAGCTGGGCATCACGCTCTTCGATACCGCCCAGGCCTATGGGTTCGGAGTGTCCGAACAGGTCCTTGGTGAGGCGCTCAGACCCGAGCTCAGAAGTCGGCGTGACACGATTATCCTCGCCACCAAAGGCGGATTGCGTATGGAAGGGAGCAGGGTTGTGCGCGACGCGAGCGCTGGCTGGCTGCGCCAGGGCGTCGAGCAGAGCCTGCGCAACCTTGGCGTCGACTACATCGACCTCTATCAGGTCCATTGGCCTGATCCGCGCACGCCGATCGAAGAGACGGCCAGCACACTAGCGCAACTCGCGCAGGAGGGCAAGATCCGCTACGTGGGCGTCTCAAACTACGACGTTGCACAGATGCAGGCGTTCGAGCGCGTCAGGAAGATCGATACGCTCCAGCCGCCCTATGACCTCTTCCGGCGCGACATCGAGCAGGCCATCCTCCCCTATTGTCAGGAGCGTGGCATTGGGGTGTTGGTGTATGGCCCCCTCGCGCATGGGCTACTCGCCGGAAGCTATACGCCGAGGACGTCCTTTGCGAGCAATGACTGGCGCAGTAAGAGCCCCGTCTTCCAGGGTGGCCTCTTCGCGCGGAATCTGACTGTTGTGGAGCGGCTGAAGGGCGTAGCCGAGCGGCACGGCATGACAGTGGCGCAGCTGGCCGTCGCCTGGGTGCTGGCCAACCCAGCGGTAGATGTCGCCATCGTCGGGGCCCGGCGCCGGCAACAGATCGAGCAAACGACGCCAGCTGCGGATGTTCATCTCATACCAGAGACAGTGGAGGAGATCGAGCAGATCATGCGCGAGGCCACGCCCGTTGGCGGGCCCTCGCCCGAGGGCATGTAGGCCGCGAGTGCGCAGAGACCGTATGTCGCCGCGCCCTAGTCGATGGTTGGTCAAGTAGGGGAGAAGGCCCCAAGATTTCGGCACTGGACACACTCGGTTGCTAACGCGTCGCTGCCCGTGTTTCCCGGACCGACGTCCTGACTTGACCAACCAGCGACTAGTGCATGATCAGCTCGCCTTGTCGAGAATGGGACCAGGAAGCGAGAGGTGAGGCTCATGAGGGCAGCGGTGGTAGGCACAGACGCGGTCCGCCACCTCCTGAGCGCTGAGCAAACGCGTCGGCTCGACAATCGCACGCTTGGAATGCACCCATTTGGGCTCAATCGGGTTGAGCCACGGACTCTTGACGGGCAGAGAGCACGGCAAGATACGCACGCCGTGGCCGCAGCGCTTGACCTGCTGGTTGTGGGTGCGAATCCAAGCGCGGACGGCTTTGCTCACGTGCCAGGAGGCGTTATCCCAGATCAGGACCCACACGGACACCTCCAGCGCCGCCAGTTTGCCGCAGCACCAGTCCAGAAACTGGGTCGTGATGGCACTGACTGGGCGCCCCTGGACAAAGCGCAGCCAGACCGCTTCGTCCTGGCCGACACGGCGCACGAGCAGACCGTAACAGGCCAGGGCCTTGGGGTCGGGATCGGCTTTGGCGACCGTCTGTTCCACCAGACGCAGCGGGCGGTCCAGCGCTGCCCAGGTGTGCAGGTGCGGCTGGGCCAGCCGACTCCACCCCACCGCGTCGGCGAAGCCCAGCGCCCAGTCGGGGTGCGCTGCCGCCAGGGCGATCAGGCGGTCGCGTCGGCTTTTTTTCGGGCGTACGCCGGATCGGGGCTGGTGATCCAGTGCTTGGCCCGTGTCCAGCCGATGCCCAGCCGATGCCCAGCCGCTGCAGCGTCTGCCGAATGGTTTCGCCGGTGACCAGATGCGGAGTGAGGCCCTGGGCGAAACTCACCTCGGCGGCCAGATCCAGCGTCCACAGGCTGGTGAGCTTGCCAAACCGGCGCGGACTCTGGTGCACCAGCGCCCGCAGCGCGGCGGCCTGCTCGGGCCCAAACGCCGCCGGGCGCAGGCGCTTGGGCCGGGAGGAGCCTTTGATCAGCGACTCCAGTCCCTTCGCGTTGAAGGCATGGACGGCGTCGAGCACCGTCGGACTCGTCGATGCCCAGGTACGCGGCGATGCGGGGGGCGCGCTCGCCACGCGCACTGGCCAAGAGGATCTGGCAGCGGCGCAAGACGAAGGCATCGGTGGAGCGCAGGCCCTTCTCCAGGGTCTGGCGCTCGTCGTCGGTCAGCGTTCGCACAAAGATCGGTGGTCTCATGCTCACCAGCGTACCACATTCTCGTTCACCTATCCTGAACAAGCACTAGCGATGGTTGGTCAAGTCAGGACGTCGGTCCGGGAAACACGGGCAGCGACGCGTTAGCAACCGAGTGTGTCCAGTGCCGAAATCTTGGGGCCTTCTCCCCTACTTGACCAACCATCGACTAGGATGTCTTGAGCGATCAGGAGCGCGCTCAGCGCCTTGGGTAGATCCTCGCCGGCGAGGATGCGCCAGAACTGGAGTATGGGTCGGCGGATCAACTACTACACGCGATCATCGAGCGACTCGATGCAAACCGCGCCGCTTTGAGCGCCCTGGCGGCGGCGCTGGGACGTCCCAGCGCCGCCAGCGAAGACATGGCGGCTACAATCAAGCTTATCGAGCAGCTCACCTCTATCAGCGAGGGCTTGGCGGTCGGAAAGGTCTATCCCGAGGATTTCCCGGACGAAGCGTGGTGGAGGGACATCTAGCAACACTGGCGTTGACGATGGTGACGACTTCTCGGCGCGCAACGATACGGCCACGTCCAGTTGGCGGCACGGACCGCGCCTCACACCGCTGCGAGCAACGCCTGCGGCCATCGCACGCGGGTCACTCGACGCCGCTGCCGCCACGCCTCCGCCACGCCTCTGCGTCGCTATCGGCGCGCCATCCGCAGGACGATGAGAAACACGGCGTCGAGCAGAACAAGCAGCAATTGATCAGTGGCCAATGGCCACCTCCACGCCGCTGCTGCGGCGAACTGTCCGTCGCCGTTGGAGGGCGCGACCGTAGCCGGTAGATCGTTCACCACTGAGCAGGCGTTTTCATCCGCCACCACACCCCATACGCCTGCGCCGCCGGAGCGCTTGGTCCTGTCGCCTGGCGTCTTGGGTTGAGGGTGAACGCGTCGAAGGGAGCGCTCTGTGAGAGCGGCCTCCCTCGTGACGTTTCGGGTCCTGCGAGCAACGCGCGCAAACGTCCTCCAGAGCGGCGCCCTGCGCGTGGATGGTCCGCCCCTCGCGCGTCCCCCAAACGGATCGTGTTCACCCTGGCGCCACCTCCTCGCTCATCAGTTGATCGACGAGCTTGCGCGCGCGTTGGCGCGTGTCAGAGGGGAGGAAACCATCTCCGACCGCTTCAAGCAACACCAACGCCTCGGGCACCCACTCGCCCAACGCGTCGACCATCGCGCTCATCTCGTCGACGGCGAGGATGAGCGCGGGGATGTGCGCATTGAGGACGCGGTAGAGGGGATCGGTGGGGTCCAGTGAAGCGCCGTACTCCTCGATCAGCGCGCGCGTGTCCTTGGCAAGGCCGTCGAGATCGGCGCCAAACGCGCGCGTCTTGTCCGTGACGACGCCGAACGCGCCTGTCGTTCCCGTCGTTCCTGTCGTCATGCGCATCCTCCGTTAGAGCGCCACGCCACCCAACCGTTATCGCCGTTGGCCCTCACCCCGCTCGTGTCGGCGGCAAGCGAAGCCGATCGCGTCTGATGCTCCCCAGTTGCGAGGGTGGACTCGGTGGACAGTTCACTGCGCAGCGGCTCCTGTCGCGCCTCGTCAGACCAAACAGGAGCGCCATGCCGGGGAGATTGACCACTATCGTCGCACAAATTTCTGGGGTAGAGTGGGAACGTTTCCTCCGCCGATGAGCCGGCGCGTGTCTCCGAACGGCGGTTACGGCGGTCCCTGGCGTCTCCCGCTCCTATGGGCGCTGTGCGGCTGTGAAGGGGGTGTTTTCCGCGTGCTATGGCGGGGAGGCATGGCCCTGTGGTGACTAACCGTTCTCGCACACAGCCACGGCGCGTCGAGGGCTCATAGTCGTCAACGACAGCGGGCGTTGTTCTGCGCTGAGCGTTGTCCTGATGGGGGATGGGCGATGGCGCGCGGGAGACGCGGGCGACAGAGAACCATCGCCCGTTCGAACACACACCAACGCGATCACCTGCGTGGTCCTACACGCAGATGCTACGCGAGTAGATGTTACCTGAGTAGTTGGTGGCGCCTTGCGCCTGCCAGATGTTGCAGCCTGACGCAATGTGGGTCAGGTCCACCCAAGCGTTGTAGCAGGTGGACCATGTCCAGGCGGTCATGAAGCGCGGGCCGCATTGAGCGCCGTAGTACGCTCCGAAGCCGTTCCTGTGATGGTACGCGACGGCGGTCAAGGTCTGGCTGTAGCCAACGTCGTTGGAAAAATCCACGGCGGCGCGCCAGCTATTGCAGTTCCCGCCGCCGGGAGTGTATAGCTGCTGATACCGGACGCGGATGCTTGTGGTGCTGTAGGAGATCCAGCCTGTATCGGCGATGGTATGAACCGCGCTACACTCTGCGACCTTTGGTCCGGTTGGAGGGGGCGCGGAGGCGTGGGATGGCGCGGCGCTCGCGCGTCCAACGCAGGCGAACACAAGACACAACGAGAGGTAGCCGCGACGAACGCGGCGCGAAACGTTCTCAATTGTCGTTCCTTTCAAGACGTGAGGATGTCGAAGACGGGTCGAACGCCGCCTCGGTGGGGACACCGGCCAACACGTCTCCTTTCCGCTAACCACAGAGAGCTCCCGATCCTGTGCGGGCGAAGACGCTGGCGCGAGCGCGAGGCGCCGATCACGCGTCACGTCGTGGCGCGCCAACGTGGCCTTTCATCCTCTTATCCTTCTTGCAGGCGCCAGCGGCCCAGTGACGCGTCTCGCGCTCGCAATCCGTCGCTGCACCCCTCATCGCGCCCTGCCTCCGCGCCTGTGGGCGCATGCGGCATAGCGCTGTGGGAATACCTGGATGGCTCGCCAGGCCGGCGCCCGCCACGACAGGTTGTGACAGCAGCGCGCAGGGACGTTGTGTGCGCGACGCGGGCGCGCGGCTCGCCGCCTTCGCGCCGGGTCATCGGCGCCTAACGGCTTGTCATTCGTCCCCGCGACTGCGCCGACGGTGGCGCGCGCTGGCAGGCGATATGGAATGAGATTCCCTGCTTGGGTGGAGGAGCGCGATGGCAAAGGCGAAGACGGTGGCGGAGAAGCTGGAAGCAATTCGCACCGACCTGAGGAAGCAGTTGGAGCGCGCCAATGAGCTGCAGGCGCAGCGGTGGGACAGTGATATGGGCGAGGCCACGTGGAAGATCGCAAAGGCGTGTGATGAGCTTGGCATCGCCATTGCATGGCTGGAGCGCGCTCAGCGGTTGAGCCCGACGCGTGCGGCGCGTGAGGATGAGCGCGCCCCTGAATAGAGAGCCGGACGCCTCTTCTGAGCGTGAGCGCAATGGCCTGCTGCGTCAGGCGCAACGCGAGGCCGAGCACGACCGCGACCGGTATGAGCGGCGCGGGAGCGAACAGAGTAGGAGGAGCGCGACGGATAAGCCGCACGAGTATGAGATCCGCTCTGAGGATAGCGGCACGTAGCACCGCGAGCGTGAGCGCCGCGACGGCGCCGCGGCCTCAGTCGATCCCGCCATGACCGCGACGACCGCAGACACGCTGAGCTACTGGGCGGCGGTAGACCGTGCGACGACCCGCGCCAGGCGGCGCGGGTCGTCGCACGGTCTATAGATACCGCGTGATCGGCTTGTGCGCGGTACCTCATGCTGCGATCCCCTCGCTGATGGCCCAGACGTCGTCGCGGCGCCACCGCTCCACGGGCTGACCAGCGTGCGTGATAGCGAGGGGCGAGTCAACGAGCAGGCTGAGACGAAGGCGCGCGCGAGCGGCTTTGCGTGGCGCGTGACGGACGAGTAGGACGAGTGCGGCGCCGCGGGCGATGGTACACGCGCAATCGCCCGACGTGAACCAACGAGCGAGGAGGGTTGATCATGGCGAAACTAATACGGTGTCGCGTCAAATAGTTGTAGAATAGCTCTCCGCTCCTCTAACCGCCTCGCAGATTGCTGAGGCGACAAACGACAACACCATCGTGCGACCCGGTATGAGACATGACCCAGAATGCTCGCACCGCTGTCTGCTGCCGGCTTGCCGGAGTCTGCTCTGGTACGCTACCTACCAGATCGTGCACAGGGAGGCGGGCCGACTGCGGGCGCGGCGCAGACCGTGGCATGAGCAGGTGGATGGCGAGCGCGGTGAGCCAACTCCCAGCCCTAGACCACCGAGACAGGCTGCGCCAGCCCGCCGAAGTGGCCCAAGCCTTCGGTTCGGGGATATCTGCAGTTAGCTCGCATGACCGTCATGAGGATGACAGCGCCGTGAGCAGCGTCGTAGAGCGCCCAATGCGGAAAGGAGACGACGATCTACCAGCTGACCGGCGTGCTGGGCTCAGTGGCAGAGGTCGAGTCGGTAGCTGAGGCTGGCGGGCGCCCCAGCATCCGCAGACGCGGGAACGAAGTGGATGACGCCTTCCCGGTGGGAGCTGCCCTGTGAGGAGGAGGAGTGCGTCGTGTTCTCGAGCTGTACTGACACGCTCTCGCCTGCGTCGAGGTTGCCCTGGTTGGGAGTGATGGCGATCTCCGCCCGGTCGGCGGTCGTGTCCACGACCGCCTGCCACTCCACGTCCGCTGGTCCAGCGTTGACCAGGACCACCTCCTGCGTCCGTTCGTTCCCATCACAGCCCAACCGCACGCTGCTTGGGGTCACCTGCAGTCTACCGACGAGCGGGCCAGGACTCGTGGTGGCGGTCGTACTCGGCAGGGCGCTCGGACCGCTGAGCGCGCCGGTATCACCAGGCGAGCCGGTGGCGCCCCGCGACGCGAACGCGCCCAGCTGGTTGAGGAGGAGGACGCCGAGCAGACCGATGATGGCTACCCCTATGGCGCCCAGGCTCAGCCAGAGCAGCGGGGAACGATCAGGCCTGAGCGGAGGGAGGGGGCGCTCACCTGCGGGCGGCCAGGTTGGCGCCTCAGCGAATGCGTTGGGATCAACTGCGTCGCGATCAGTGGCGTCAACGGGTTCATACCTGATGCGCGGGGGCAGGATGGGGTCGTCGTTCTGCATGCGTCCCTCCTCGTACACTTTCTCGTTGTGGTCACGTGGACCACTTGAGGCAGACGCGGCTCTGGCCACCCCTTGCTCACTGGTCTTTACTCTTGGCCAGCGGGATCATCGCCGCCATGGCCTGAGGTCCCACCCCCGCTACCAGAACCACTGCCGGAGCCGTTATGGTCGTCCTCGCCATGCACGCGGGTCGCCGCAATCGCTCCATTGCTCTGTAGTTGGCCCCTGATCTCGACCAGCATGCCGACTTTGAGATCAGCCAGGCTGTGCAGGTCACCGTCAAAGTCGGTTGCGGACGAGACGGTGACCGTGACCTGACGGTCGCCCAGTTGCATGACAAAGGAGTGGCTTCCCACTGACAGCACTTTCCCTGTGCCTTCCACCTCCGGCGCATTCTCTACGTTGACCTCGTCCTCATTCTCGCCTTCGACGCTAGCGGCAAGGATGGAGTTGTCGGCTTGTACTGCGCCTTTCACCTCGACACGCTGACCGGTTGCCAGGTCGGCAAACTGGTGGAGCGTCCCCTCGAACTCCGTCTCCGCGTCGGTGATTACCAGCTGGGTCGAGCCATCGGCGAGCTTGAGATCAAAGGCGGCGTTGGCGAGGTGGATGACACCCACCGTCCCCTTGAACTCTTCGCGGTCCTCGTTCTGGTCCTCGTTCTCGACTTGGGTAGCCGTGAACGCGTTGGATCCAGCCGATCCTTGCACCTTGACCAGCATGCCAACTGCAAGATCAGTCAAGCCGTGGAGGGTGCCACGGAACTCCGTCCCAGAATCGACATGCACGGTGACGTTGGCGGTGTTCGCACTAGATTGCTTTGGGTTGAGCGTGAAGCTGGAGGCGGCGCTGTCGACGCTCGCAACCGTCCCGCTCAGCGTGCCTGATCCACCAGAGCTACAGGCCGCGAGGGCGCCGCCGAGCAGAAACAGCAGGGCGACGATTGCCCCCATCATCTTGCGGTGCGCGAGTGCGCTGTGTGATCTCGAAATCGGGTCACCAGTCCTTCCAAGACGAGTCGATGGCAGCCGAGCGTGCGCCACGAAGTCCAAGCAAGCTCGCTGTGCGCGAAGGGCTCACTGGTGGCGCTCACACTGTATGTTGCGGTGCCCGCCCAATTTCTTAGGGCTATCCTGACAGAAGCTGTAGAACGGTGGACAACTGCCCACCATCTGCGCTTCACGCCTGCGTACACCACGGTGCGGCTCTTTACTGTGGCCGAGGGTCTCAACGCTCTCGCTAGGTGGGTGGCGCCAGCCACTGGTCTTGACGTCGTCCTTGCTGGCGGTGAGATAGACGCAGTTGGGTTCAATACGGGCAATGGCGCTCTTGGGGACGTAATACTCGTGCGGGAAGAGCAGCCCCTTTTCGAGCCGGAAATAGTCGCCAAGGGCAATGCCCCCGCTGACCTTGCCGAGCTTCTCGCCAGCTACATCATAGACGGTCGCTTCAGCAGGAATACTCAGCCTTTCATTGCTCTACAATCCACCCAGCGCGGACGGATCGCTCTGTCGAATCTGGTCGTCAGGGGTGTCCACGGGTGTTGACTCCTTTCCGCGTCTCGCCAGCGCCGAGACACTAGCACGCCCATCCCTTGGCGCCTTTCAACATAGCCACATCACGACTACACACGTCAATCGCGCCGGCGCTGCAATGCGCCTGCGTGGGGAGACTACGGGAATCCCGTATTCCGTTCCAGCAGACGAGACGCCAGGGTAGTCATGCTGCAGAAGCCCTAAGAGGAGTATCATCGTCAATCGGGAGCATCAGGTTGCAAGATCATGCAAGGCACGCATTCCAGCGGCAAAGACGTCGGCGTCTCGTGGCGCGCGCAGTGTTGGTATGGCCGTGTCCTAACCCTGACTGCGTACGCGTTCACTGGTTCGCGAGGTTGTCGAAGCCCATGACCAGCCACGGCTGGTAGCGATCCAACAGATGCCCGAGAATAGCACCGGTCACGACGCCGGGAAGGTCGAAACAGAAGATGACGAGGCCCACCGCCACGCCGGAGCCGGTCAATAGCGGCACGAACCAGAGCAGGGCGATGATGGTGAACTGATCCGCAGTAGCACATCCACGTAGATAGGCTGTGGCTGACCTCGCTCCTCCGCGCGTGATGGGATCTCCATGCTCGGGGTTCCTGATCTGACCGTGCGCCACACGGCAGCGCCATGCGCAGCGTATTCGACCAACCGCCCAGCGACCTGAAGGTGTGATAGAATTGGAGATACGAGCGATTTGTAGCGCCCCACTGCAACGCACTCAGCCACCTCAGGAGGTGGCAGCGATGGCCACGTTGCACCTTCACCTGCTCGGTGAGTTCCGTCTCGAGTCTAGGGATGCCCCGATCAACCAGCCCACTGCCCCCCGCGTGCAAGCGTTGCTGGCCTACCTGGTGCTGCATCGCGCCGCGCCCCAATCGCGCCAGCAGCTGGCCTTTCTGCTCTGGCCCGACACCACCGACGCGCAGGCGCGCACCAACCTGCGCCAACTGCTGCACGCCTTGAAGCAGGCGCTGCCCCAAGCCGACAGCTTCGTGCGTTCTGAAGGCCACACGTTACAGTGGCGCGCAGATGCGCCGTGTCGCCTCGATGTCACCGACTTCGAGGCGGCGCTCAGCCGAGGTACGGAGTCCGAGCGGTTCCAGGATACGCCCGCCGTGCGCTTAGCGTTAGAACAGGCGGTCGCCCTCTACACAGGGGATCTAGTGCCCAGTTGCTACGATGACTGGATTCTGCCTGAGCGCGAGCGGTTGCGCCAGGCAAATACAGGAGCGCTGGAACACCTGCTGCTCCTCTTGGAGCGCCAGGGCGAGCCGCGCATGGCGCTCCCCTACGCCCAACGCCTATTGCGGCATGACCCCCTGCGCGAGGAGACCTATCGCGCCTTGATGCGCCTCCATGCGGCGTGTGGCAATCGCGCCATGGTGCGGCGGGTCTACCAGACCTGCGCCGCAGTGCTCGAGCGCGAGCTGGAGGCGGAGCCGAGCGTGGCCACAAGGGACGCATATGCGCAAGCGCTGCAGATAGACGCGTCGGCACCAGCCGAGCTTGTGACGACCCTCCAGACGTCACCCGTGCGCACCAACCTCCCGGTCCAACTCACTAGTTTTGTCGGGCGCGAGCGCGAGCTGGCCGCGGTCAGCCACCTGCTGCAGACCGCCCGCTTGCTCACACTCACCGGGCCAGGGGGGACGGGGAAGACGCGCCTGGCCCTCGAGGTGGCGACGACGGTGGTGGACGCCTATCCCCAGGGGATATGGCTGGTCGAGTTGGCTCCCTTGACCGACCCGGCGCTCGTCCCGCAAGCAGTAGCGACGGCGCTCGGCGTCCGGGAACAGCCCGGCCGCTCTATCCTGGACGCGCTGCTCGATTATCTGCGTGCCAAAACCCTGCTGCTGATCCTGGACAACAGCGAGCACCTGATCGAGACCTGCGCCCAGTACACCGAGATGATGCTGCGCGCCGCTCCCGGCGTGACCATCCTCGCCACCAGCCGCGAACCCTTGGGTGTTGCCGGTGAGACTCCGTACCGTGTGCCGCCGCTCTCCCTGCCTGATCCACGGCGCATACATCACCTCGACTCGCTGGGGCAGAACGACTGTGTGCGGCTCTTTGTCGAGCGTGCCGCAACCGCCTACCCGCCATTCCAGCTGACAGCGAAGAACGCTCCTGCCATCACGCAGATCTGCGTGCGCCTGGATGGGATCCCCCTGGCGCTCGAACTGGCAGCGGCGCGGACCAGGCTCTTGCCGCCGGAGCAGATCGCGGCGCGCCTCGACGATCGTTTCCGTCTGTTGACGGGTGGCAGTCGCACCGCCCTGCCCCGTCACCAGACGTTGCTGGCCCTCATTGAGTGGAGCCATGAGCTACTCTCCGACTCCGAGCGCGTGCTCTTGCGCCGGCTCGCGGTCTTTGCCGGCGGCTTCTCGTTGGAGGCGGCGCAGGCAGTCTGTGGGGAAGGTGGTGGCGGACTCACCGATGAGGCGCTTGACACCCTCGCACACTTGGCGGACAAGTCCCTCGTCGAGGTCGACACGTCCAGTGAAGCGGCCGAGGGGCACTTTCGTCTGCTGGAGACCATCCGCCAATATGCGCGCGAGAAGTTGCTGGACGCGGGCGAGGCAGAAGCGGTCCGCGATCGCCATCTGGACTATTTCCTCCAGTTCGCCGAGGAGGCGGAGCCGAAGCTGCGTGGGCCAGAGCAGTTGGCGTGGCTCGAGCGCTTGGAGCGCGAGCACGCCAACCTGCGCACGGCGCTGGCGTGGGCGCTACAGAGCGGCGCGAGCGAGAGCGCGCTACGCCTGGCAGGAGCGCTCTATTACTTCTGGGAATCACATGGCCACTTTGGCCAAGGGCAGAAGTGGCTGGACGAGGCGCTGGCGCTCGCTGCACGCGAGCAGAGCGAAAGAATTGCGGCGGGAGAATACACATCGACCCGGGCCGAGACCGCATGGCGCGCCAAGGCGCTCTTTGCAGCTGGACGGCTGCGCTTTGCGGCCCTCTTCAACCCGGTCGTCTCACGCACGATGGTCGAAGAGAGCCTGCACCTGTGGCGCGAGTTGGGAGACAAGTGGTGGATGGCGGTGGCGCTGGAGCATAAAGGGTACATGTTGACCGTGGAGGCCGACTTTCAGACGTCGCGTGCTTGCCTAGAGGAGGGCGTAGCGCTGGCGCGCGAAGTTGCTGACCGCTGGCCGCTGGCGCGATGTCTGGTACGCCTGGCAAGTCCCTTGCTGCAAATAGACGTCGCTGCGTCACACCGCATGTGTGAGGAAGGAGTGGCGACGGCGCGCAGTGTCGGAGACAGACATATTCTCTGTCACGGTCTGAGCGAGTTGGCTTTTTCCTACTTCCTGAAAGGGGACCTCGCCGCAGCTGCGGTAGTCGCCGAAGAGTCGTGGATGGAGGCGCGTGCGATTGGGAGCGTCACCTACATTTTTCTGTCTCTTTTTCGCTTGACCGTCATCACCTGCTTACAGGGCGATCTAGCGAAGGGAAAAGGGTATTGTGCTGAGATGCTGACAGTCGCGCGAGAAAAGGGGCTAGATTTCGGAAATGCGCTGGTCCTCATTCCTTTCGCGTATGTAGCGATCTTTAGCGGACAGCCGCAGCGGGGCGCGCGCCTGTTAGGCGCGGTTGAAGGATCGTTTGGTCAGAGGGGCTTTAAACTCGCCAGCTCTGACCTTTTCCGCAGGGTACATAAGCAAGCCCTCGAAATGGCCCGAGCCCAACTTGCCCCGGCGACTTTCGAGACGGCGCTGCAAGAGGGGCGCGCGCTAACGCTGGAGCAGGCGCTTGCGTTGGCGACGGAAGACGCGGACGCGCCGTCTCTCGGGGCCTGAGAGACGAACCGGCTGCTGATTGACTTTCCACTTTCTTCCGCCCGCAGCGACTTGCATGGCGCATGCGCTGTGGGCCACCGCGCCGGTTCGTAGGGCGCACCCATCCTGGCGTGGTCCGCGCCCCGCTCGGAGAACAGCCATTCCCCACGCGGCGGATCTTGTATGGATGGACTGCACGCCGCGCCAGCTTGCTCGTTAGCCGCCTACACACTTCGCCGTTGTGTGCCCGATTTCACAGCGAATCAGAGACGCGAATCACTGCCAAATGAGGGGTGTCAGGGCTTCACTGCCGATGGCGGTGGTGCGCGTGCGGCGAGGCGGAACGTGGGTAGGGGATTGTCACGCCCCGGCGCCAGATCCATCAGCAACCCGACTATCCACACAGTTCCGCGAGTGTTCCCCACAAACGCTTTCTAGAACGCTCCTTAGAACGCTTTCTTCACACTGCCCCTGCTAAACTCACAACACAATGGACGGGCGGACCGCGGCCGACGCCCATCGCAGTCTTCCACGTAGCGCCCTACGAGACACAGCAGCGGAGCAAGACCGATGGCAACCGAACCACACAGCGCGCTCACTCTCCTTGAGGGCGCCCCCCAAAAGCGCACGAACGTGCTTGACCAACTGCGCGCCGCAGGCGCTGCGCTCGCGCACCGCCAGCCGCCCACCCCTGACGCTGGAGGGAGCGCACAGCGCGTCGCGACAGATGCGCGCGACACGTCCGCTCCCGACCCCCAGCGGGCGTTCATCCTCGGCGTCGTCCAGCCCGGCCTCGCCGGCTTGATGGATGGCTCGATCTCGTCCTTGGCGCCCCTCTTTGCCGCCGCCTTCGCCACGCGCAACAGCTCCACCGCCTTCCTGGTCGGCGTCGCCACCGCCATCGGCGCCGGGGTCAGTATGGCCTTCTCCGAAGGCTTATCCGACGACGGCAAGGTGAGCGGACGCGGCAGTCCGTGGGTGCGCGGACCCGTCTGCGGGCTGATGACCTTCCTCGGCGCGGCGGGGCACACGCTGCCGTTCCTGATCCCGGCCTTCCTAACCGCGGTCCTGCTCGCCACTGGCGTGGTCGTCGTGGAGTTGCTGCTCATCGCCTGGATTCGCAAGCGCTTCATGGACACGCCGCTGCTGGCGGCGATCTTTCAAGTAGTCGTGGGTGGGGTGGTGGTCTTCGTGGCGGGCATTCTCATCGGCAGCGTCTAGTCAGCTCGCGCGGTCATACACGACGACAGAGCGCGAAGGAGCATGAGGCACCCAGACATGGACCAAACGCGGTCGCCATCCGACACGCGCCTCTTTACGGTGCGTGTGTGGCGCGAAGACCTGGGCGCGGGGCGGAGGGAGTGGCGAGGAGAAGTGCACGATGTGGTCAGTGGGGAACGGCGCTACTTTCGTGAGTGGGCGGCGCTGCTCGCGTCACTACAGGCGCTGCTAGAGGCGCAAGAGCCCACCGGGCAGCAGATCGATCCCTCGAACGAGCCGAAATAGAAGGGAGACATCATCGCTTACGTGGCTGTGGCGGTGCGGTGTGCGCCTGTCGGGTCCTGGTAAGTCGCTGTCCGCGTCCGACGACTCGCAGGCGCGGGTATTGGCTGGTGTTGGAGGAGCACATGACTTGCTCAAGCGAGCAAAGGGGAATCGCATGTACGCACGAGTAACGACAGGTCAGGCGCAGCCGGGTATGCAGGAAGACCTCATACCCTACTATGAGTCAGCGGCGCAACAGCAAAAGGCGATGCACGGGTTCGTCAGCACACAGCTGTTGATCGACCGAGCGGCGAGCAGGTGGGTGGTCGTGACGGTCTTTGAGACCCTGGCTGACTTAGAGGCCAGCGAGACGGTCCCCCGACAGACCATGGCCGACCCCAGGGTCGCGGCGGCGCTGGCCGGGGCACCGGTCATCGCAGTGTATGAGGTGGCCGCGCAGGTCACACGGCCGGCGTAGTAGAGCTGCTGGCGGGCGAGCAGACGGGAGGGAAGGCTGGAGCCGGAGCCACTCCACGAGCTGGCTCCGGCCACAAGTGAGGCCTGTGTCCCCACCGGAGCAGTGATGTTGTGGTGAAGACGGAATACAGCCTCCGATCGCTGGGAGTCCCCGCCAGCTAGCTAATAGACCGCGATCCAAGCGGTCGGTACCGATCGATTGGATGGGCCAGCTCGCCTGGGACCGGCGTATGCGCTGGGGTGAAGGTGCGCGGTGGGCGCCAAACAACACGCTTTCCGCGGACAGCGAAGGAGGTGGGCCAATGTCTGCCCTGGTGGCCCTAATCTACCCCTGGGTGGTGTTCGCCCACCTCGCCAGCGTCTTCGGGTTCCTGCTCGCGCACGGCGTCTCGGTGGGGGTGCTCTTCAAGGTGCGCAGCGAGCGCACACGGGAGGGTCTGCGCGTCCTGCTCGATCTCTCGAAGCGCTCGCTTGTCTGGACCTACGCGTTCCTCATCCTGCTCGGCATCACCGGAGGCGTCGCCGCCTACCTTGGCGACTCATGGCGGCAAGGCTGGATCTGGGCCTCGGCGGCGGTGCTTATCCTGATCGCGCTGGCGATGAACTGGATCGGCGATCCGTACTTCGACCGGCTGCGCGTCGCGGTGGGTCTGGAGGAGCCAGCAGGCACGAGGGGCGTGAAGGCAGCGCAAGGGCTGCTGCCGGAGATTCCTGCCGGCGAGGAGACACTGCGCCAGCTGCGTCGCTCGCCGCGCCCATGGCTCCTCGCACTCGTCGGGATGGTGGGGCTGGCTGCCATTCTGTGGCTGATGGTGCTCAAGCCAGACCTTGCCAGGATCGGGTGCTCGTCAGTGGGTATTTCTACAGAGTGGGCTTGCCCAGATGGCTGGTGAGGATATGGCTGGCGAAGTCGTCCCGGCGGACCATCGCTCGACCCTAGCCCTGGCCGCTCTACAGCCCATCTTGGGGCGTTATGGCGCGTGAGCCTTCTGGAGTGTGCTCTGTAGCACGGTGTGTGGAGGGCTTGGGCGGTCGCCATCCGTAGCTGGATCCGGCGGTTCCCGGGCGTCGAGGTGGAATGAGTCAGTTTGCTCAGGTGAGCAAGGGGATATCGGCGAAAGCGTGACTAGACGAGAGGAGTGGGGACGTTGGCCACCAGCTCGGCACTCGAGCCATCCAGCGATGCAGATCCGCAACGCGCTCCACGCGCTCCTGAGTCGTGCGCCGGCCAGGAGTGGGCGCTCCGCCGGATGCAGCAGACCGATGTGCTGGCGGTCAAGACCCTGTTCTGTAAGCTCCATGTCTTCAACGCGGCCTTGGATCCACGGTTTGCCCTCTCGGAGGATTGGGAAACGCACTTCCAGGCGGCGATCCAGCAGGCGCTCTGCAGCGAGGAGTCGCTCTGCCTGATCGCCCGCGAGGTCGGTTCAGACCAGCCGTGCGGATTCGTCCTGGCTGGGGTCCACCGCGACGCGGGTATGTGGCGCTACCACGAGTGGGTCGAGGTCGAAGCCCTCTACGTGGAAGAGGCCTGGCGCGGACGCGGCCTCGCCGAGACGCTGCTCGCCCGCGCCTGTGCATGGGCGAATCGCGTTGGCCAGCGTGTCGTCCAACTCTACGTCACTGCCAGCAACGAGCGCGCGATCCGCTTCTACCAGCGTGAAGGCTTCCGCCAGACGCAAGCGCTCATGCGCAAAGCGCTTGCCTAGCGGCAGCGCAGAACAGGCGCAGCAAAGGAGACCTCCAAGGAGCCCCCAAAATGAACATGGCCCTCTGGATCGCGGCAGCCCTCCTGGCCGCTGACTTTCTGCTGGCAGGCGCCACCCACGCCTTCCGCTCCCTCAAGATGCTCGCCAACGACCGGCGCACGCAGTGGGTGGCTGACCTGCCAGCAGCAGTCGTGCGCTTCATCGGCGTCAGTGAGCTGCTGGGCGCCGCCGGACTGCTCCTGCCCGCCCTCACCGGCATGCTGCCTTGGCTGACGGCGCTTGCCGCTGTCGGGGCTGGGCGTCGTGATGCTATGCGCCCTCGTCTTCCACATCGCGCGCCGCGAATTCACGGCCGCGCCTGTCGTGACGGTCCTGCTGGCCCTGGCAGCCTTCCTAGCCTTTGGGCGCGGAGCGCTTCTCCCCTTCTTCTGATATCTGTACAGGAGGCCGACACCGCATTGGATTGGGTTGTTCTTGTCCGGCGCGTCACGGGACTTGTTCGCTGCCAACAGCAAGCCGCCTCCATCCGTCGCAACGGCTGGCAGAGCGGACGCGGAACGTCCTTACTGTATACTCGTGGCAGACACGCAGCCCACCTTCCGATCACCCTGATCGGGGGTCGAAACCTTGAGAATCCCCTGGCGCAGGCCTAGCGGCTCCTCACCGCTGTGACATAGCGCGCAAAGGAGCAGACCATGACGTTGAACGACCCACTGCCCGCCTCTCCATTGACTAAGCCTATCGGAAGGGAGGCGTGAACCCATGTCAGCGGTTGAAGTGTACTCAGGTATCAGCGCTGATCTCCAGATCCTCGGTAGCAAGCCCACGATCAAGAGGGCATACGTGCCAGTATCCTCCTCTTGCGACTGTGCTATGCTTCCTCAAGGCGGCCCCTTCACCGCAGCAGTCGACGTCGCCGAACACACGTTCTGCACATGCAACACACCAGCCGTAATGGGGAGCGCCAGGTGGGCGGCGGACTGAAATCCGGCCCTCGACACTTGCAGGTGCAAAACGCCCCATATCTGTGGCAGGTCGCTACTGTCGTCGATCACCTGCCCAGAAAGGCTGCGCTCCTTTGGCTACCTTTCCCCCAAAGAACTAGTGAGGCGGTCTCATCTCTACTCCCACCCTGACCGGTGGGTATATGTGGTGTGCCTCAGTGAAGGGTCTGCGGCAATGACCATTGATGTGTCTCACCTGGTCAAGACCTATACAGGCAAGACGCCTGTGCACGCCGTGCGCGACATCTCGTTTCAGGTGCAGCGCGGCGAAATCTTCGGTTTTCTTGGCCCCAACGGCGCCGGCAAGACCACCACCATCCGCTGCATGCTGGATGTCCTGCGCCCTACCAGCGGCGCCATCCGCCTCTTTGGGCTCGATTCCCAGCAGGACGCGCTCGCCATTCATCGCTGCATCGGCTACCTGCCTGGCGATGTCCGCCTGCCCGGCGATTTGACTGCCCAGCAGTTCCTGAACCGCTACGCGCGCATGGCCGGATTGGAGCCCGTGCTCCTGCCCACGCTGCTCGAGCGTTTCGCGGTGCCGCTCAACCGCAAGCTCAAGAGCTACTCCAAGGGGATGCGCCAGATGGTCGCTATCCTCCAGGCGTTCATGTGCGCCCCAGAGCTGGCGATCCTAGATGAGCCGACGAGTGGTCTAGATCCACTGGGCCAGCGCGCCTTTAATCAGTTTCTCTTGGAGCAGGCGCAGCAGGGCCTGACGGTCTTCATGAGTTCGCACATCCTCAGTGAGGTGGAACGCATCTGCCAGCGCGTCGCGGTGATTCGGACCGGCGAGCTGGTGGCCATCGAGGAGATCGAGCGCCTGCGCGAGCGCGCTGGCCAGGTGGTGATCGTCGAATTCGCTGACGGGGTGACGCAGGCGGAGCTGCGCGCCATTCCCGGCATTCAAGATGTGGAGCTCCAGGCGAATGGCGCCTATCATCTGAAGCTCGCCGGCAGCATCGACCCGCTGGTCAAAGCGCTGGCGCGCCACGCCATCCGGCGACTGGAGATCGAGGAGGCGCCGCTGGAAGATGTCTTCTTGCGCTTCTACAGCGGAGACGCGCTCGATGAGCCGCAGCGAGCGCCACGGGTTGGCGTCCGAGTGGCGACGCAGGAGGGCAGGTCAGCGTGAGTGCTTCAACCGGCCCATCCTCCACCGCAGGCATACGCGCGACCGCACTCAAGCCGCGCAGGCGCCGCTTCCCCGTCCTTGCCGCCACTCTGCACGAGAGCCGCAGCCTACTAAGCGCTGCCTGTGGCTACATTGTGCTCATTGGCCTCTTCGTTGGGCTGCTCCTCCCCGCCTTCCAGACGTTAAATATCCAGGCGTATCTGACCGGCAGCCTCGGCGCGCTACTCGGCGGCGCCACGCTGAACCCGAAGACGCCGCTCTTTGCCGCGTATTTGGCGCTCGAATTGTACGGCAGCTTCTTCCTGCTGCTCTTTGGTGGCGTGCTGGCCTACATCGCCGGTGCGAGCATCGCCCGCAACATCGAGGATGGCTCGATTGATCTGATCCTGGCGCGTCCCCTCAGTCGTACACGGCTCTATCTCGAGAAGTGGGCGGCGCTGCTGGTGGGCATCGCGCTCATCGTTGCTACGTCGCTGCTAACCGCCTGGCTGTGTACTGTGCTCTTCCACAATGCAGTGCTTGATTGGCAATGGTTTTTGCTGGCGAACGTGAATGTGGCGGTGATGCTCTTCCTGGTCGCGGGCATGGGCTTGTTCGTGAGTGCGCTCATGAGCGCGGGCCGTGCGGCTGGCGGAGTTGCGACGCTAGTGGTCGTCTTCTGGTATCTCTGCCAGACGTTTGGCACAGCGGGCGATCGACTGGGGTTTCTGAAGTATCTCGGCCCGTATTATCCCTCATCTGTCATATTGGGATATGGTTTGCTGTGTCTGCTCGCTACGCAGTCCGTTGAAACCAGCATCCGTGCCTTTCGTTTGCTTCGCAAGGTGCTGGTGCGCGAACTCCCATT
>Ga0070706_100001552_pt1 | contig 23993 bp, 26 predicted proteins | sample KBSK5501metaG_FD_65476 | JGI IMG/M metagenome (GOLD analysis project Ga0070706, IMG submission 65476) | Corn, switchgrass and miscanthus rhizosphere microbial communities from Kellogg Biological Station, Michigan, USA - KBS K5-50-1 metaG | ecosystem: Host-associated > Plants > Roots >... | reverse complement strand
CTCCGCCGCACTCCCAGATCCTTTTCGCCTGACTTTCGATGAGTTCGGGAACGGGAGGATTGAGATAAATGGCGGCGCCCCAACGACTTTGACCGGCACGCTCCAGGCAGATCCTGCGGCGGGCCAAGCGGGCGGAGGGCAGCTCGTGCTAACCTATTTTCTGCCTGAACAGGTGGTTGCTGGCGATGTCAGGATCCTTGAGCCCGGGGCCGCGGCCAACCTAACTACCGACTGGCTCCGCTTCACGGGCAATTCCGGAACCATCGGAACGGCCACTGGACCGGCCGTCGCCACGGGGCCGGGCACGCGGATGATCTTCTATTCGGAATTCGAGGATGGCGAGCTCAATGCGGCTCCGGCTGATAAGGGGTTTCCCACAAACCTAGGTACCGGAAACACCACTACTATCCTTGAAGTCGGTACGGAGACAAACAACGGGTTCATCTATAACCCGGGCGCCCCGTATCCAGCTAACAACACGTATGTTGGCACCAGCGACGGCGCCGTGCCCGAACCCGCAACTGTTCTTCTCATGGCCTCAGGTCTGTTGGGATTCGCCGGTTGGCGGCGCTATTCCTCTCGCGGATAACGGAAGTTAGGCGATTCTTTTCCAAAAGGGCTGGGGTTCTCTCCCAGCCCTTTTTTTGCTCTCTATAAACCTATTCCTCTGTCTGCCGCTCGCACCCACAGCCTGGGGATCATTTTTCGGCCGTACGCTGCTTAGCAATTTTGGTCTTGGCTCGGGATGGAATGCCCCTCCGGGGTCTAGCAAGCCCACAGATCGGAACAAACTATCCGGCCGGCACGAACAAGTTCTGTATCACCATAATGAAGAAAACATCCCGGCGGCCCTAAACAATCATCAGGCCTTGGGTCGAACAAGTTCTGTTTGGCGGAGGGGGTAGGATTCGAACCCACGGAAGGCACTGGGCCTTCAACGGCTTTCAAGGCCGCCGCTTTCGTCCACTCAGCCACCCCTCCGTTTTTGTGCAGCTTACCACATTGTCTTGCGCATCGAACAAACAGGCCCATGAGTTTATCCTTTCTTGATGCGGGGCAACCAGAGCATCGTCGTTTCGGCGGCCGTGACAAAAGGGGAAGGCAGGATTCTTTAGGACTCGGTCCATTGGATCTTCAGGAGGTAGTTCCGGATGCGGGCCGCATTTGTTCCGACATCGCTTTTCCCGACTCTCGACACTGACCGGACATCAATCCGGCTGGCATTATCCTGAGGCGTCACGCGCACGACGATGTCGTCCTTGAAGCCGAACCACAGCGTCGTATCGGTCGCCTCGATGCGGCCCTGATCCGGCCGGCTTTCCACAATATCCCATCTCGCATCGCGCGCGGCCCGCAGCGCTCTCTGAAAGGCTACATCCGGTGACGCGTTTACAGTTAGCGGTTGGAGATCAGGATAGGCTTTCTTTTGCTGAGCAGCGACCTCCGTTCCCTTGTACTCGACGGAATTGGGTGCGTCCGCTCGCAATGGCAGGATCGCGACAAAGGCCGGCGGGTTCTCCGTATCAGTCGTGATGTCATGAATGGGTGGCACGTGTTGGGCGCGTTGTTTCATCTGCCATGGGATGCCGGCAACGACTATGCCGAGTATGATGCTTGCCAACGCAAAGAAGATCGCCTTATTGGAGGAGCGATTGACGACGAGCGCCACCAGGCCCAGAACAGCGGCAGCCAGCGCCCCATACGCGGCCCACGTGAGGAGCATGAAACCAGTTCGAAAATGCCATGCGCCCCACCGCGTACCTAATCCGGCGGCAAGGCCAGCGGCGGCGCACATGATGGCCAGTCCAAATGCCACAGGATTCAAGCTGTGAAGGTAGCGCATGTTTTACTCTGGGGTTAAAGATACGTTGGATCTTATCATGGTTTGGAGGTGCTGCGCGGCGGGATGTTCCACATTGCCTAGACAAATCCCAAGTATATCCATGAGCAGCTCTGTCATGGTAGAGTTGACAGGCAGCGAACGGATTCTAACTGAATTAACACCCAGACGGAGAGGTGGCCGAGTGGCCGAAGGCAACGGTTTGCTAAACCGTCACAGGGGTAAAACCTTGTCGCGGGTTCAAATCCCGCCCTCTCCGCCAAACCGAGCTAGCTCGACCCGAAGGCCTGCTGATTATTTAAGGCCGCCGGGATGTATTCTTGATTGCTCCTAATGAAGGAGATGTTCGCGCCAGGCCCTTCGATTAAAGAGGCTGACAGACCTTCCATAACTTTCTTCTAGGTTGCCCCATGTCACGCATCGATCTCCATACCCATACCACCGCTTCGGACGGGAGTCTGTCCCCCACCGAATTAGTTCAGCTCGCAAAGCAGCAGGGCGTCTCGGCTCTCGCCGTCACCGACCACGATTCGGTCGCCGGCCTTCCCGACGCGATGGCAGCGGGAGAACAGCTGGGAGTCACCATCATTCCCGGGATCGAGATTAGTTGCCTCTATGAAGACGTGGAGCTGCACATCCTTGGGTACTTCATCAATCCAGATGATCCTCGTCTGAGCTCGGCTTTGTTGCAGTACCTGTCCAGCCGGGAGGATCGCAATCCGCAGATCATTGAGCGGCTGTGCCGGCTGGGCTTGGATCTGACATATGTCGAGGTAAGAGCGTTCGCCGGTTCAGCCACCGTTGGCCGGCCGCATATCGCGCAGATCCTGCTGAAAAAAGGCTACGTTGCTAGCGTTGCTGATGCGTTTGATCGGTACCTGGCCGACGGCGCGCCGGCCTATGTTTCACGGGCGCTGCCTACCGCTTCGGAAGCGATCGGTCTCCTTCGCGAGATCGGCGGGGTGCCGGTCTTGGCTCACCCCGTCTATGCAGCCCGCCTCAAGCAGACTTTTGATGAGACGTGCGCGAATCTTAAAGCGCTCGGCTTAGCAGGGCTTGAGACACTCTACAGTAGTCACACGCAGCGGCAGACGGATCGCTTTCGCAGCCTGGCGCACGAGCATGGCCTGCTCGTCACCGGCGGAAGCGATTTCCACGGAGATTCAAAACCGGACATTCTCGTGGGAACCGGCTATGGGAACCTGAAGGTGTCTGCAGAATTGTTGGAACCGGTGCAGGAGGCGGCGCAGACGATACAAGGCCCCAGAAAATAATGACGGCTAGTTTTCCGTCGTTTCGACGATGTGGTTCTCGAATCGCGTGCAACCTTCGGCCAGCAACCGGTTCGTGAGAACTTCCCCCGGCCACTCGATCGGCAGGTCGGCGGTGAAGACCCAGACATCCGGCGACGTCCAGAGCGGCCCTTCCTCCTCCGCGGTATCAGGATCGAGAAGATCGGTCCAGACCGGCATGTAAACGCCGTTTCCACATTGCGTGTGGAGATGGACGATGACGCGCCCGCGGAGTCCGGGAGTCAGCTCCCGCCACACGGCGATCGTTTCATCCGCCAGGCGCTGCAGGCCGACGGCATTCTTCGCATCAAAGAGAGCATAAGCAGCGTAGGCCGGCGTCTCGAGCAGGTGAGGAGCCGTCGCCAGATCGGCGCATTGCGCCCGCAGGCCGGCCAATAACGCTTCTTTGTCCGCATCCGCCATCTCATCGGGAATCGTGGGTTCGGCTTCGTCCCGTATTCCGAAGAGAAGGTAGACCGTATGCTCTACCGGCAAGTGAAGGCGCGGCGCCAGAGGAGGCCAGCGTTCCGGCCGGAACACCGAGGCCACATGGGCGTGCAACCCTTGCAGACTGATGCGGTCAAGCGTGGTGTCGGTGAGTAGCTTGGCTTCCACGGCAACCTGGGCGGTCTGCGAGAGCCGTAAATGCTGCCGAAGCAACGCCGCAGTCTCTTCAGGATCGACGGTGAGCCGCAACGGCTGCCCGAAATTGGCTTGTAACGGCAGCGCCAGCGTAAGAAGCGACACAGCGGAATCCGACATGTCCCCTTCAGGTTCAAGGTCGGTAGACGCAGCCTCGGCCAGCAGATCGAACAACCACTCCGCCATATCCTCATCCAGAGCGGCCAGCACTGTCAGGATCTCATCCTCCCGGCTTTGCTCGATCAGTTCCGCCAAGGTGTCGAACGCCGCGTCGGCGTCCCAATGGTCGTGCCGCCGGGCATTGATCAGATGGATCAAATCCCGCGTCAAAGGGTCGGGCCGGTTCCAGTTTTGCATGCGTCCATCATGCCAGAAGCACCCTCCTGTCGCAAGACCTTACGGTCTTACATCGCCATCGCAAGCGGCCAGAGCTTCTCAGATATTCAGCAATCCGCTATGATTGGCCGTAAGAGGCCCGCTATGACAAACGACGTTCCTTTGCTTCTAGGACTCCGCCATTTGGCGCTTCGGGTGCGAGACATCCGTAAAGCGAAGGAGTTCTATCTAAAGTTTTTCGGAATGAAGGTGGTGTGGGAGCCAGATGCGCAGAACTGTTACCTCAGCTCGGGAACGGATAATTTGGCCTTGCACGAGGTTAGCGAAGACACCGCAGCGGCCGCGAACTCAAATCCCCTTGATCACTTTGGATTCATCGCTGAAACGGCGGCGGCGGTCGATAGCTGGGCTCGCTGGGCGACGCAGAATGGCGCCCGCATCGTCAAAGCGCCAAAGCAGCATAGGGACGGAAGCTATTCCTGCTATCTTGCAGACCCGGACGGGAACACCATTCAGGTACTCTACGAGCCGACGATCAGCCGGCACTGAGCGAACGGGTTTGATCAAGCGGAAACGCGTTTAGTCCACCGGTTTAAAAAACGAATCGTAGATGCCGTAGATCACGATGATCACGATCAGCGCGATCCAGACATACGCCGTCGAGTCATACCCGCCTCCGCCTTCTTTCTTGGCTTCCTCCGCGGCAAAGGTCACCAGCGTGGCGCCGAAAACCATTAGGAAGGAATAAATGCCTGCCAGTATTGCTTTCACGGGCGACCTCCTTCAGAAATGACCAACGCTCATACTGCCGACTTGCGGGAGTGTAGTATACAAAATCGCCGGAAGTAAGGGCAAGCTCAAAAACATCAGCCTTAGTAGATCAGGCGAATGTCCTTCATGTTTTTCTCTGTTTTGGAGCCAGTTGACGTGCCGCACCGCGCGCAGCGGTAGTCGTAAAGATTGCCGTCAGGCAGGACCAGAAGCAGCCGCTCTCTCACCGGCGTAGCCTCCCGGCACTTGGGACAATAGAGAGCCGAGGCCTTGAAGGAACGAAATTGCTCTTGCGGTTGCCCGGCAGGGGCGGCAGGCCAGCCCGGAGGAACAGGGGGCATCCCTCCTCCTGGGTTGCGAGGACGAAAGGGATTCATAGGGTAAATTGTATACCGGCCCTGCAAGTTATGACAATAGCAGGATGGCTGATCATTAAACTGTTCCTAAAGATCACCCTTACTTATTCTCACCCGCCCGCCCCAGGCGCGCCGAGACGCGCCCCTTCCCGTCACTTCTGTACTGAAACTTTGGTGTACCCAGCGGGCAGATCGAACAGGTCAGGCCTTTGCGGACCGATCGTAACGGAGCTGTACACACTCTCCCATTTCCCATCAGCGCTGGCCGTCTTCATAGCAAACTTGATATCCGGAGCGACCCATTGGTAGATGATCTGCCGCTTTCCGTCCGATTCGACGGTCACCTCATACTTGTCGGTCTTGCGGCCGCTCACCGGCTCGTTCCCCACATGCTTGCGCGCGACCTCGCCTTCGATGGTTGGGCCGACCCGGGGAATTTGGTCGATGCGCAGCGGCAGCTCCACATATGATCGGTTGGGCAGTAACAGCCATGTCACCGCCCTATCCAACCGGTTAATAGAGACCTTAGGACCCTCTGCGCTCGCCATCTCGACGCGCCAGCGATCCGGCTGAAAATAGATTTTTCCAGTCATCGTACTTTTGCCTATCCGCGTCGTCTGGTCGGCCGAAAATTCCATCGCCCGCCCCGTATTCGCGGCAGCACCGAGAATAATGAATGCCATGAAGAGGTGTCTCCTCATAGCCTTCCCCCTACAATCCAATGACGATCGTCAGGAACGTCGATCAGCAATCGGCTTAGGTTCAGCTCGGCCAGTTGCGAGGCGACTTCATCTTCGGTAAAGGCCGCCAACAGGGAATTCAAGAAGTCGCGCCTCAAGGTCGCCGGCTCCTCTGAGGCGTAGCGATCCACGATCGCCTGGGCTTCGTCAAAAGAACCAGGACGCAGAAGATCCATCACCAACACCCTGGCCCCCGGCATTGCGAGCTTTTTTGCCGCATACCAAAACTGCAGCGGATTGGGCACGTGATGTAAGAGACTATTCGAAATAACCGCGTCGGCGAGGTCGACAACGCACGTTTGAAAGCGTTCACGTCGAAATTGAATCCGGTCGGCCAGACCCTTAGCGGCCACCGCCTTCTCGGCTAGATCGATCATTGGCCCCGAGGCGTCGACGCCGGTGATTCTCAGGTTCGGTGACGCGCGCGCCAACCGGATCGCAATATCGCCAGGCCCGCAGCCAAGGTCCACCACGTGCCCCTGTGTCAGATCAGGATAATATTCCCGAAAGCGATCCACGAAGCCTTGATTTTCTTCCTCGAAGTCAGCCTTGGAATAGACAAGCGCCTGCTCGGGATCGTCCATGAGTTCCGGTTCCAGCATTCGCTCCATCATATGGCCTGTTCCGTATCGGATTCGACGATAACGCCATCTCCTGCCCGAACATGGCCCTCGGCCAACACCCGCGCGTAGAGCCGGCTCCATCCCGGGTGGAGCTTCTGAGAAATCCGCGAAAATTCCCCGCCCACAAACCAGCGCGCATTGAATTTACATGGACTGGTATAGCTCACAATCTCCAATCGAGCGTGCTCACCGATACGCAGCCGGTCTCCCGGTTTCAGCGTGGGCCAGTCGAGTCCCGCGATAGTGAGATTCTCGCCGCTGGCGCCCGGCTTGATCGCATGCCCTTCCGTTTGCAGCGCCTCGATGACCTCCAGGGAAAACAAGCAGACGGCCCGGTCAACGCCTCCATGGACGTCGCGGTTCCGCTGGCGGTCGCCCGCAACGCCTTCTAGAGTGATGCGCGCCTCCGGCACCGGCAGCTTGGGCACCCCACCGTCCGAGACACTGATCTGATGTAGATAAGAACGCCGTCCGGGCATACGCGCGCGATTGTACCAGAATTCATAATACCCACTGTATTGCCGCGTAAGGAAGTCAGTTGAAACGCAAGAGCAAGAAGACTATGGCGCGGTGAGGTCAAACCTGACGGGAAGGTGAACAATACTATGGATGGGGAAATTGCCGTCCATCGCCGGGCTGAAGCGCCATCGCTGCACGGCAGTGAGCGCGGCATGATCAAGAATGGCATAGCCTGACGTCTGGTGCACAGACACGACCCCGGCCTTCCCGTCTGGAAGGACTTCCACTCTTAGCATGACGGTCCCTTCCCAGCCAGCTTCCCGCGCCGTCCGTGGATATTCGGGTCTCACATTGTGGCCGGGCTTGGCTTTGGATCGAATGGCCTCCATTCTTTCCGGGGATGTATCCCTGAAGACCTGTGCGAGCCCCGCCCGCGCCGTCATCACCGGCCGGTTGAGGGCAGGAACGATGCCGGTAGCCGGCAAGGTACTCACCGATGAAATCATGTCCGCCGGCAAGATCACGCCTTCTCCATCTGGCATGACCGCCAGCGGGCCGACAAGATGAAAGGACCGCGGCATCTCGATAAAACTTGGCACCGGTTCGATTGGCGGCGCCAGCGACCTGGAAGAAGAAACCATAGGCGTATGCCTGCTCACACGAGCAGCCGTTTCGGGAGTCGCATGAGCCACACTCGCCAATCTCCCAGAATGAATGGCTCTCGAACGCAGATGCGTGGGGCGCGACTCCCGTTTGAGAGAATGGCGAATGACTGGCGAAGGTAGTTCCTGCCTGACAGGGGAGGCAGCAGGCTCAACAGCGGGAGGACTCGGAGGGGGCTCTATCAAATCGATCGTGATTTCCTGGCGTGGCTCCAAAACGGCCTTCGCTCCCAGGGGTGCCACGGCCAACACAACCGCGAACAGGCCATGTAGCCCCATGGAGAGAAGGATTGGACCCCGTATCGCCGTCATTTTCGCATGTCCCGCACGATCCGCTGGATGCGATCGTCCTTTCCGCCGAGTTCCAGATACTTCTTGTAGCTGGCTAAGGCCCGAACAGTATCTTTAAGATGAAATTCGTAAAACACGCCGAGGTTATAATAAGCTTCCGCCATCATCGGCCGGAGTCGGATCGCTTCTTCATAGGCCTGCTCTGCTTGATCGAATTTTCGTTGCATTGCGTACAGGACACCCAGATTCACATATGCGTCGGCATAATCCGGCTTGAGCTTGACTACGGTCTGGAACTCTTGTATTGCCGCGGGAAGCTCCGCTTTCGCCTTTAACAGAAATCCCAGATTGTAATGGGCATCCACAAAGTCCGGTCTCGCTGCAATGGCCTGGCGATAGGCACGCTCCGCCTCGCTCGCCTGGTTGGCCTTCTCCGCGATGGTACCCAACAGGTAGTGGGCATCCGCATGATCCGGCTGCACGGTGACGAGGCGGGCCAATAGTTCGCGGGCCTCGGTGCTTCGTCCCTGCGACTCGAACAGATACCCTAATGCATACAGGGCTTCCGGCTGATCCGGTTTGACGGCCAACGCTCGCTGATAAACCGGGATCGCCTTGGCGATCGCCTGCTGGCGCTCGTACAACTGGGCTAGAGACAAGAGTGCCTCTTCGTACCGGGGATACATTGTCAGTGCCCGCTGGAGCTCCTGCTCGGCTTCGGCGAATTTGCCCTGTCCCTGATAGACCAATCCAAGGTCGTAGTAAGCCTCCGCCATGTTGGGATTCAGCTCGATCGCCGTCTTGAACGATTCCGCCGCGTCGGGGAGACGTCGCAGTCCGGTAGCATAGACAATGCCGAGCAAGTGATGCGCCTCGGCAAACTTCGGCCGGACCGCAATCGCTTTTCGCAGCGAGTCGGCGGCTGCCTCGTATTTCCCCTGCGCCGCCTGCGTCATCGCCTGGTTGTAGTATTTCTTGGCTTCATCGGCGTATGCCGGAAAGGGTTGAAGAACGATACATGCGATGGCAACCACCGCCGAAAGCATTTGGCGAGTCTTCATTTCGATAGCTCGTCCGCCGCGTATTCCGTCAAGTCGAAGCGTACCGGAACATCCACGATTGTCGGCATCGTGAAACCTCCATCCATCTCGGGCGCAAACCTCCAGCCCCGAGCAGTAACGACGGCCGACTGATCCAGCATAGTATAACCCGAGGTCTGCTCTACTTTCACTTCTGCGACGGTACCGTCTGTCCTGACTTCCACCCGTAGCAAGACGGTGCCCTCCCATCCCATCTCACGCGCGCGCTTGGGGTATGCCGGCCGAGCAGGATCGAGATAGCGAACGCGCGTCCGGTTGCCGCGAGCGAGCGCGGTATTATCCTGGAGCAGACGCGGGGGTGCGCCAAGCGAAAGAGGCGCCAGGGGAGCGCCGCGCTTCCAGTAGGCATCGGGCGGAAGGGGTACGGCGGTCGAGAGTTCGGGAAGCGGAATGGGAAGAGAGCGTGCTAACGGGGCGATGCGCGCGGCCGTCACCTCCACCTCATCCAATTGTTCGATGTCGTCCGAGTCTAAGGTCTGCCCCCAGACTCCCCCGGGTATCGAAAGCAGAAGCGCGATCACGAAGCCAGTCAGCCAGTCCTCAATCAAGATCATCCGAGTCATCCGGTAATGCTTACCAGCGAGCTTAGCCTATCGCATGCCGGGCGGCGCTTCAACCCTTTTGCAGTAGAATCCAGAATTAAAGCTCTCCGGACGTCTCTTACTTGTCTACCTCCATGCGGACTCACGGCAGTGGCTCACCATGCATGTCCATCTGGATCACGACCATTGCATTGAGGTCCTCGTTGTCAGGGGGAAAGGGCGCGAGGTTCGGACAGTGGCCAACAGCCTGATCAGCACCAAGGGCGTGAAGCACGGCAAGCTGACGATGACGACGACGGGGAAAGAACTCGCCTAGCGATTTTTCCGCTCTGGAAAAAAATGCGGGGCGAAGGGAGCCTAGTCTTCGCCCCGCGTGGACAGCTAGTCAGAAGCCGCCCACCCTAACAAGTCGAATTTCAAATATTCGTTGCGATTCGGTTTACTTCATCACCTTCCCTGTGCAATTCCAGCCGGACCCTTTGACTCCATTCACAGCGGCCTCCAAGTCCTGGGGTTTCGCCTTCCCCGCCTCCGTCTCAACCACGGCATGTCCCGGCATGCTCTTCATGTCTACGCTCTTGACCCCGGGGACTGTTTTCAGCGCTGTCTCCACATCATTCGAATAGCTGTCACAGTGCTTACCGCCGAGCATCAACGTGACCTTTTGATCCGCCGCTTGCGTGACATCGACCGCCGCCCCAAGCACCATCATCGCCGCCAAAACCACAAACATTATGAAACGCATGTCCTACCTCCTTTTTTTGTTGTCCCATCCATTCAGGTACGCTCATCTCATCGCAGCGAGCGAATCCAACAGCGGCATCATCCCGCCTTTTCGCCATACTTCTTGACCATCTCCTCGATATGAGACTCCGTCAACAGACTCCCTGAGATCCGCTCACGCACGATTCCCTGCGGATCAATGAGAAAGCTGGCCGGCAGGCCGACCACGCCGTACATGTTCGCCACCTGATTGTTGTGGTCCATCACCACTTCGAACGTGTGACTATGGGTTCGGATATGCTCGGCGACTCTCGCAGTGTCTTCGAGTTCATTAACCGCCAACACGACAAACCCCTTATCGCGCAACTTGTCGTAACTGGCCTGCATGGCCGGCATCTCTTCCTTGCATGGCTTGCACCAGGTCGCCCAGAAATTCACCAGTACGACCTTGCCGCGGAGATCAGAAAGCTTGACGTCTCGTCCCTGGAGATCCTTGAGAGCGATCTCGGGAGCGGGGCTCCCTACCAAGGGCGGGCGAGCGGCCATTCCCAGAAGCCCCGAAAGGACAATGAGCATCCCAACAGCAGACACTATGGTTTTCATATTCATCCTCATCGTCAATTAAAATGTCATCGACAAGCCTGCCAGATAACTCACGTCGGGAATCAACCCGCCGTTGTAATCCTGCACCATCGGAACCTGGACGAAGAAATAGGCCCGGAGGTGCTCGCGCACCTGCACCGCGATGCCTGGAGAGAATGCCAGCGTGGTTCCGCCCGTATTCGGCACTGGCCGACGCTTGATCTCAGGATCGAGCACGATCGGCTCATCCGGAAATGTTGGATCCGTCGGCTCCTGCACCCTCGCCAGCGAACCGGTGAATTCGTCATGGACCGCGTACCGCCAATTGAATTGACCGGTCAGGGTCAAAATCTTGAGCGTCATATAATTCAGCCCCGCGCTCGCCACATAGACATCGCCAAACCGGTAGGAATTGGGGCCAGTAAAGGTATGATGGTAGGAGAGGCTGGCGAACTGGTCCAGCACATGGGGGATGATTTCATAGGACTGGTACACCGACGGTTGAATCCCCCACGAGCGATGTCCGAGCTGGAGGGTGGGTTCCTGCAAGTTGCCATTTACATTGGTTGCATGAGAATTTCCGGTCGGCAGGTCCACCCCAAACCCAAACACGAGCAAAGATCGCAGGCTGGGGAGGTAACTGTATTTCGTGTTGACCCGTATGTCCCCGATCCCCGAATCCTGGAAGGCCTCATACATTCCCGCCCCGTTGGTGTCCAAGCTCCCCCGCTCTATAATGTGAGTATGTTTGATAGACTTGTAGGGGACGAGGAGCTCAAGGGTCAGGTTGTTAGTGAGTCCATAGTTCACGTCAAGAGTTGTGACTTGCAAGATGGTCCGGTGCTCCGCATGCTCGTTCAGCACTAGTCGTCGGGCCTCCTGATCCACCGATGTGACGAACCCATTCGTGCCCGACTCAAGCTTGGAGATCGTGTAGGCATACTGTATGCCCACTGACAATGCGCCCTTGAGTTGAACCGTTGACTCTTCCCCGGTCAGGAGAAAACAGGTCGCCGAGCCGCAGCTCGCGGACGCTTCTCCAACTCCGATCATCCACAACGCGAAACTTCCAAGTGCAACACAGAGCACGCCACGCAATACGCCCCATTTGGATGCTCGCATAGGTCTCCTTAGCAGTCAGCTTAAGATGAGGAAAATCCCGTGACCGCCCCTGCCAGGCGCAAGACGGGACACTATCTATTGTGACGGCTAAAGGAGACTTGGAGGCGCGCGAGCCTGGAGCCGACTCGCAAAGGTCAGGGAAACATGCTGGCGCTCAAGAGGGACAAGCCAGCGTTGAACGACCGTGGAGGAGACTGGAAGAAAGACCGGCGTAATGACCGTGCCTGCGGATGCGCACATCCAGGCACAGACGCCCGTTGCATGCATGCGGGCATTGTGATGAGTAGCGTGCTGGAGTTCGTGGACAAATGCAGCGCCGGTGCTCGCGGCCAGCATGAGCACTATGCCGAACACGAGACCCAGCGCAACCGATTTCAACACCTTAGGGGCCATGCTGCCTCAATCTTAGCCAGTTCCCGAAAATTCTGTCAACCGCCCAAAGGATGACCGATCCGTTCCAAGGCCTCTTTCGCCCGGCCCCGAACGCCCGCATCCCAATCCTCCTTGGCCAACTCCCGCAAACACTGTTCCGCTTGAAGCGCCTTGAGCCTGCCTAGGCCAAAGGCCGCTTCGGCTCGCACATACGGGTACTCGTCCTTGGTTGCCAATAGGAGATGCTCAATCGCCCGGGGATCGCCGAGAACCCCGAGGGCATTGGCAGCCCGCGCTCGATCCAGTTTTTCGGGGTCGGTTTTCAGGATTCGCACAAGTACGTCGAAGAGTTTGGGCCCGGCATTGGCGAGCCGCGCCGGATGGTAGCGGTCGTGATCGATGAGCCAGAGCGCGGACCGCTTCTCAAGCGCCTGATCGCTCGCTTCCCTGAAGACCTTGGCGACCCGGCGGTGCGCCCGTTTGTGCTCGCGTCGTCCGAAGAGCTCCCTCGTGACCGCAATCAGGATGACCACCCCTACAGCGGCCACCGCCACTGTCTTCCACGGGCCGGCCTTGAGGTACTCCCTCCACGAGAGCGGCAACAGTCCCCAGGCAAAAAAGCCCGCGAGGAGGATGACGAGCAGTTGCGTGAGGATTGCGATCCCTACATTGCCGCCTGAGAGCCTTACCATGATTTCATTTTATCCTGCCGGATGGCCTGGTCAACTAAGGAGTAACTGGCGAATTGGTTTTCATTAGCGTAAATTTTTCAGTATACTAAGGCTTCACCCAGGCTCGTTTCTATGATCAACGTTCTGCTCAAACAAATATTCGGCAGCAAGAACGATCGTGAAATCAAGCGGATGCGTCCTGTCGTTGGACAGGTCGGTGCGCTGGAACCCGCTATCTCTCCTCTTACCGATCAACAACTCGGCGCAAAATCAGACGAATTTCGAAAGCGCCTGGCCGATGGTGCGCCGCTGGATGACCTCCTTCCCGAGGCCTTCGCCGTCTGCCGGGAAATGTCCAAGCGCAAGCTCAAGATGCGCCATTTTGACGTGCAGCTGATCGGCGGCATGATTTTGCACGAGGGCAAAATCGCCGAGATGAAGACCGGCGAAGGCAAGACCTTGGTGGCTACGCTGGCGCTCTACCTGAATGCGCTCGAAGGCAAGGGCGCACACCTTGTGACCGTGAACGACTATCTGGCCAAACGCGACGCCCAATGGATGGGGCCCCTCTATCACCATCTCGGGCTTTCAGTGGGAATCATTCAGCATGAGACATCTTTTCTCTTCGATCCGACGTATGACCCTGAAGACAAGCGTCTTCTCTACCTTCGACCGTGTACGCGACGGGAAGCTTACAGGGCGGATATCACCTACGGGACCAATAACGAATTCGGGTTCGATTACCTTCGTGACAACATGGTCACCGATCTCGATCAGTGCGTTCAGCGCGAGCTGCATTACGCGATCGTTGACGAGGTCGACAGCATCCTCATCGATGAAGCTCGCACTCCACTGATCATTTCCGGTCCTACCGAAGACTCGACCGACCTCTACTATCGGATCGACCGGATCATTCCCGGCTTGAAGCGAGAGGAGCACTACACGATCGAGGAGAAGACGAAGACCGCCGCCCTCACGGAGGAAGGCAACGAGAAAGTGGAGCGGGCCCTGGGGATCACTAATCTCTACGACCCGGCGAATATGAACCTGGTCCATCACGTGGTGCAGGGGCTCCGCGCCCACGTCCTTTACCACCGGGACGTCGATTATGTGGTCAAGGACGGAGAAGTCATCATCGTGGACGAGTTCACTGGCCGGTTGATGCCGGGCCGCCGCTGGTCGGACGGCCTGCATCAGGCCGTCGAAGCGAAGGAAGAGGTCAAGATTGCCAATGAAAATCAGACACTGGCGTCGATCACCTTCCAAAACCTTTTCCGGATGTACGACAAGCTCGCGGGCATGACCGGAACGGCCGATACAGAGGCCAGCGAGTTCGCGAAAATCTACAACCTTGAAGTGGTGGTAGCGCCCACGAATCGCCCCAACATCCGACAGGATTTCCCCGACGTCGTGTATCGCACCGAAAAAGAGAAGTTCAACGCCATCGTGGAGGACATTAAAGATTGCCATCAGCGAGGCCAACCCGCACTTGTCGGGACAATCTCCATCGAGAAATCAGAGCGCCTTGCAGGCTATCTGGTGCGCCAGGGCATCAAGCACAGCGTGTTGAACGCGAAGCACCACGAGCGGGAGGCGGAGATCATCGCCCAAGCCGGGCGCAAGGCGGGCGTCACGATCGCGACCAATATGGCCGGACGCGGCACCGACATTCTGCTGGGCGGAAACCCGGAATTTCTCTTCAAGAAAACGCTGTACGCGGACCCGGAGATGACGCCGGAGCGCCAGGCCAGCTTGCAGGCGCAGATCCAAGCCGAGTGTGAAGCGGAAAAGAACGAAGTCATCGCCGCCGGCGGCCTGCATATCATCGGTACCGAGCGACATGAGAGCCGGCGCATTGATAACCAGTTGCGAGGGCGTTCAGGTCGGCAAGGCGATCCAGGCTCCTCCCGGTTCTATCTCTCGCTGGAGGACGACCTCCTTCGCATTTTCGGCTCGGACCGCATCTCGAAGATCATGTTGAAGCTCGGCATGGAGGAAGGCGTGCCGATCGAGGCCGGCATGGTCACCCGAGCGATCGAGAACGCGCAGAAGAAAGTGGAGGCGCATCACTTCGAAATTCGCAAACAGCTACTCGACTACGACGATGTGCTGAACAAGCAGCGGGAAGTCGTCTACGAACGCCGGCGGATGATTCTGCGCGGCGACGACCTGACGGAGGAGATCCGCTCCAGCACCGAAGAAGTGCTGGACGATCTGCTGGCGGTCCATTGTCCCCAAGGCGCCTATCAAGAAGATTGGGACCTGAAAGGCCTTGCCGACGCCTGTTATGCCCAGTTTGGCATCGACATCAAGGACGGCTCGATCGATTTCAAGGATGTGGGCTACGATGCTTTGCGGCAGGAACTGCTCAAGAAAATCGATGAAGCTTATAAGAAGAAGGAACAGGAGCTGGGAGCGGAGCTGCTACGGCTGCTCGAAAAAATGGTAATGCTCCGCACCATCGATACTCTTTGGAAGGACCATCTGCTCGGCATCGACAGCCTGCGCGAAGGCATCGGTCTTCGTGGGTATGGACAGAAAGACCCGCTCATCGAATACAAGCGGGAAGCCTTTGAGATGTTTGCCGGCATGATGAATCGGATGAAGCGGGAGGTGCTGGAACATCTGTTCCGCGTGCAGGTGGTGCCGGGCGAGTCTCCACGTCCTCCGGTGGAACAGCACCGCCCCGTTCAGCTAACCCTCAACCGTGGCGAAGCTGCGGCGGACGACAACGGAACAAAGACCGTGCGTCGCGGGATCGACAAGGTCGGGCGCAATGATCCATGTCCCTGCGGAAGCGGCAAAAAATATAAGAAATGCCACGGCAGTTGAAACATTGCCTCCGCTGATGCCTCGATCCGCCCCACCTGACCCAGGCTCGACGATACGCTCCAGCGGAAGACTTCCCCGATCCCTTGACGCCTGCCGAAAAGAACTCCGTTTTTTTATTGAGACCGCGCGCATCCTAAGCTCCTCTCGCGACCCTAAAATGGTTTTCCGTGCCCTGATCAACAGGGCGCGCGTGCTCGTGCGCTGCCGTGCCTGGTCCCTGTTCGTAGTCGATCCGACCACGCGCGACTTGGTATTCGACATGGTCGGAGGGCCGGGGGCACGCATACTCAAAGGGCTTCGCATCCGTGCCGGACATGGCATTGTGGGGTGGGTCGCGAGCCACGGGAAAGCCGCCGTGGTGCGCGATGCGCGGACAGACCGGCGATTCATGCAGGAGATCGATGAGGCCACCGGGCTTAGGACGCGGTCGATCCTCTGCCTGCCGATCCTAAGCAAAGGGAAGACCGTCGCGGTGTTGGAGATGCTCAATAAGATCGGAACACCTTTTACGCGGCACGACCTTCAACTGCTGAGCCGCCTGATCGGTCAGGCGTCGCTCGCTCTGGAGCGCGCGTCCTTGATCGAGCAAGTCGCAAGTCTGGTCATAACCGACGAGCTCACGGGTCTGTTCAACGCCCGGTACCTGGATGAGGCCCTGGAACGGGAGATCCGGCGCTGCCACCGGTACCGTTCTACGCTTGCCTTGATCTTTCTGGACCTCGATCACTTTAAAGAGATCAACACGCTGTATGGGCATCCCTTGGGAAGCCGCTGCCTGACTGAGCTGGCGGAGATCATGCGGCGGAGCGTGCGGGATGTGGATATACCGGTCCGGTATGGCGGCGATGAATTTGCCGTGATTCTTCCTGAGAGCTCGGTGGAGACCGCCAGGATGGTCGCCGAACGCCTCGCGACAGCTATCCATACGCATGTCTTTTTGCAAGAGGCGGGTCTTAAGACACAGTTGGCCGCCAGCATTGGAATCGCCGGCTGTCCGGACCATGCTAAGACAAAGCAAGAACTGATATTGAAAGCCGATGCGGCGATGTACCGGTCGAAGGGGACGGGAGGGGACCGGATCTCCGTGGCGGATCAGCTCTAACCGATCTCTTCCTGCATCAAAATAGCTACGTCGTGGTTCCCGCTAGGGGAAACATAATCGTAAATGTCGTGCCGCCAGGCTGCTCAGTCTCAACCCGGATCTGCCCCCCATGCTTAGTGATGATCCGGTGCGCGATGGTGAGCCCAAGGCCTGTCCCTTCCCCTTGTTTCTTCGTCGTAAAGAAGGGATCGAAAATTTTGGAAACATGCCCGGCGGGGATGCCTGGTCCGGAGTCCCGAATTCTGACTGCGAGCGAGTCTTGATCCATATACGTTGTCACTTCAAGCCTTCCCGTACCCTCCATGGCGCGCACGGCATTGTCGATGACATTCACAAAGACTTGACGAAGCTCCAGCGGATTGGCCCAAATTTTGGAAACGGCCGCGTAGTTCTTCTGAACCTGAATCTTCTCTCCAGACTGTTCGAGTCCTGTCAGACCTAAGGCATGATCCAACTGCTCGTTGACATCGACTTCCACCCGCAGATCGCCGGCCTCAATACGGCTGCGACCTGTTAGATCCTTTATGATCCGGCCCATGCGTTTGGCTTCCTCGACGATGGTCTTCGCATGCTCCTTCATGACTGTCGGATCGGGTTCATCAAGAATCGCCTCGCCAAAACCCAAGACGCTGTAAAGGGGATTATTCAATTCGTGACCGAGCCCAGAGGTCAGCAGCGCAATACCTGCCAGCTTCTCGGCCTGAATGAGCTGATTTTGCAGGCTGCTCTCCTCTGTGGTGTCTCGAAGCACAAGGCCCATCAATTGGCCCTCGTCCGACTGCGCCGCGACGGGAAAACATGTGTAGTGATAGGTTCGGTGTCCAAACTTAATTTCTTTGCGGGGATGAGGATCCCTGATGATCGCTGGAGGAGCGAGCGGGTCGCGAAGCAGGGAGACCTCCGTCGGGGGCCCTGGAGAGCGGACAGCTGTCTCCTGTGGGCTCTCCACATAGTGGCTCATTTCTGTTTCCAATTGCTCACGGGTTACATCGTCTGCGTTGAGAAGGTCGAATAGCGTAGGCCCCCGCATATCAGACTGGTGCAGGTTGAACGCCTTGTTCGACGCGCCGTTGATGTATTGCACCTGGGCATCCTCATTCAGAATCACAATGGGATCGGGCACGCTATCAAGAATCATCTGAACGTATTCTTTCAGAGACTTGATCCCCTCTTCGGCGCGCTTGCGCTCCATGAACTGGCCGACCTGGCTCCCGATAGCGGAAAGCATCTGTAGTAGATGCTCGTCAGGTGGCTGAATTCTATGACTGAAGAACTCCATGACCCCGAGCACCGAACCCGGCCTTCGAATGGGGAAACCGAAGGCTGCATGAAGCCCCTCTTTCGCCGCGACCGGCAGGCGCGGGAAATTGTCATCCTTGACGACGTCAGGAATCCAAATGGGCTCGCCACTGGCCCAGACGCGGCCTGGCAATCCCGTGCCGCGCGGAAAGGCCGTCTGCTTGCTGAAGGCCGCAAACTTTGCCAGGTTGCTTGAGGGCGACTGCCAGATTTCACGACAGCGAATCACGTCGGCTTCCTGATCGACGCTCCAAAACCCTCCCATTTCCCAGTCAAGGCTCTCGCAGATCGCCTGCAAGATTTTGGGGGTCGCTTCGCTAAGCGTCGGAGACTCTGCCAAGAGACGAGCCACGGTATGCTCAGCGTTCAAGCGCCTTTCCACCTGTTTGCGTTGCGTGATGTCGCGAATAATCCCGGTAAAGCCGCGTCCTTCTGTGGTCGTCCAGGTTGAAAGTGAGAGCTCCAAAGGGAATTCGCTTCCGTCTTTCTTCAATCCCGCCAACTCAATGACTTTTCCAATGACATGGGATTCCCCCGTGGATACGATGCGTTTAATTCCTGCTCGATGCGCGTCGCGGAAGCGAGGCGGCATCAGGAGCGCGAGGGATTGCCCGCCCACTTCACTCGTGGAGTACCCGAAAATTCTCTCCGCTGCCTTATTCCAATAAATGATATTTCCATTCTGGTCTGCCGATATGATGCCGTCACTAGCGGTCTCCGCTACGGCGCGGAATTGTTCGTCGCCATCTCCCTGACGCGAGCGCACTGCCGGGGGAATTCGAGGGAGGAACCGGTCGCGTTCCTCGAGATGTACATCTGTAGGGATCCCGCCCTTGCCGAGAAAGCGGCTCACAATGAGATAGCCTGCTGCTCCAAAGATCGAGAGGGCGATTAGCAAAAACGCCGTCACCCATTTCAGGAAGTGCCGCATGGGGTCAACCAGCACGGATGCTACGATGACGGCCCCGATAATCGACGACATACACGAGGCAAGCAAGACCAACAAAAGTTGCGTGAAAGAAAGACGCCCGGACTTATCAACGTTGCTCATGATCACCAGCAGGCGGATGTTCGTTTCTCAGAAAGGAATCGCTTCCCAGGACTGTCCTTGGTGTGCATTCCCCAAGTCATTGGGGGCTCCCTTCGTTGGTCACTTCATAACAATGACAGTGTGCTGAGTATCAAGTGAAAATCATTTATATGTCAATATGCGGTAGGCACACTGCGGCTCATTTTCGATGCCATCCGGCTGACTGGGGTGAATAGAGGGCGACCAAGGAGGGTTCTGATCAACTCAGGAAGAGTGGTTTCTCTTCCAGTCTTCGTTGAGCCGATACACAAAGATTAGAATTTCGGCGACCGCTTGGTAGAGGTCAGGTGGAATCTCCTGTCCCAAATCTAACTCTAAGAGAATTTGCACCAGATCCGGATTCTCGCGGATCGGTATGCCGTGCTGTCTTGCCTCTTCGATGAGACGCTCTGCCAGGAGGCCGCGGCCTAAGGCTGTCACGTAGGGTGACGAGCGCGTCTTGGGCTCATACCGGAGGGCGACCGCGCCTTTTCTTGGTCGTTTGTTGTTGATTCCCAGTGGAATTACACTCGCAGATTAATCAAACTGTTTCCCGGAAGGGTACGGTCCCGCAGATCTGCGCCTTTAGCGCTGCCGTCATTCTTCCGTTCACATTTCAGGAATTCCACGGCAAAACCTTGCTCGCCCAGCGTCTGCCTGAGGACTGGTAAGTGTCGGGCGGCCAATACTTCGGTCTCTTCTCGCTCAACGGTGACCTTGACCGAGAGCTGTTTCTTATGCATCGCAAGATCGATGCGCAGGGCGCCGAGTTCGCTGAGGTCCAAGAGCGCGATTACGCTGTAATGGCGCTCCTCCGGATCAGTTTTGCGGCCGTCCTCAAACCGCCTTTCCACGTAAAACTCCGCAGTAGAGGCTCGCCCGTCCAACAGGAACGGGATTTGGAAGGTCAACGGCTCCCCTCTTTCATTGTTGACGCTGTTCAGGACCTGTGTCCGCTCAATCGCGGTTAATAGTTCGTGAGCCTGTTGGCGAACATCGGTCCCCTGTTTCCCAACTACAATCGCAGGTAGCCCCGCTGGGGCTGAATCGGTTAGGGCCGATTCTTGGGGCACGGCTGCAGCAACCTTGGTCCCGGCAACCTGCCGGATCTGCGCAACCAGAGAAGAATTTTTCTGCTCCCCAGCCTGATTCTTCAAATCCCTGATCACAGGTTGGAGATCATCGCCGCTGAATGCCTTCGGCCGCTGGGAGATCTGATCGCTTTCGTTATTGTTTTCATATACTTGTGTCGATTTAAGCAATTTTTGAAGCCCCAACTCGACGTCAGGGTCGCCCCTGGGATTTAGACTCTGTAGTACTTGCTCTAACGCATCGGCGGGGAGCAATCTCTCGCCTAGTGGCGAATTGCCATCTTGTTGAAGAGGCTTTCCCAATTGCTGAGACGTCGGTGCCGGTGGAACGGCTTTCTCTTCAGGCAGTATCGTCTCCGGTTGATGAATCACCACCGCTTTTGACTGGGCCTGGAGCTGCTGCAACAGAATAGTTTCAAGATTTTCCCGGACCAGTTGACTGAACGCGGCCGCCAGCTGAGGCGGTGCCGTTGCGTACACCGGAGACTGGGCCTGGGGAAGCTGGGTCTGTTGAATAGTTGCGAGGCTCACAGCACGTGGCACCGACGAAGAAGGACCATTAACGGAGCCCTCAGGTAACGGCGCCTCAAGCAGCGTCAGCAGCGCCGCTTTCAGATTCTGCGCCGTCAACTGCGCAGGGACTAACGGAACGCGCTGTGCGAAGGCGGCCTGGAGCATCGGTTCATATCGGAGGCCGAGGCGATCTATAGCTGAACGAAGTCTCTCGCCCGTGACCGTCTTCAAGTCTATGGGCAAGGATTTCAGAAGGATGAGTATCTTTCCGATGGCATCATCGGAGGTCTGCTCCGTCATCGAGGTTGTAAGCGCTTGCCGAAATCGTTCCAGTACGCTGCCCACGGGACTGTCCACCGGCAGCAACTGCTTGAGCAAATCGATGACAGGATCTTCAACTGCCGCGACCACGGTGTCCGGTGCGGTCAGCACGTTAATCTTCGGCGTTGAGCTTCCCGGCGCTCCCGAGACGGGCGTTATGCCAAGTATGTTTACAGACAACTGCGCTCCTTCCTGTAAACTCAAGGACTACTATCCCTAAATCTGCTGTCGGCTTTTTACGAGACTGACTTAAGGTGGACCCAGATACGGCCTGTCACGGTGCAGCGTCAGGGAACAAGCGCGCTGCTTAAATAGGTGTTTTGACCTACATGATAACCGTTTCACCGGCAAAGCTCTGAAAGGTTCTCAGTAGCGCTAACTCATTGTCTAGACTCAGCCTTTCAGCTTGACTAACCTCAAGACCTACGTTATGGTACTTCTCCCCAAATGGCAATTTTATCCTCAGAGAACAGAGTGAGAGCAGCCGGGCTCGGACACCCGCAGCTTGTTCAAAAGCTGATCGCACGCATCGAACGGGAAGGGCCAATAACTTTCGCCGATTTTATGGAATCCGCGCTCTACGACCCGGAATTCGGTTACTACAATTTGGAAGCGCGCATTGGCGCGGGGGGGGATTACTGGACCAGCCCGGAAGTCCACACGATCTTCGCACAGACTATCGCCCGGCAGCTCGCGCAAGTGGCCGATGCCATCGCCCCTACCGGACCCTTCACTGTCATTGAAATGGGCGCGGGCAAGGGCACCTTCGCCGAGCATATCCTCAAAACCTTCCAGCGGGAACAACCGGCGCTTCTGAAGCGCCTGGAGTACGTGATCATTGAACGCAGTGCCGGGATGGCGCAGCGCCAGCAGGATCATCTCGGCCCGTTTCGGCAAGCCGGGATGTCCATCCGCTGGCTGCCCGACCTGGCTGTCCTTAGTTCGGGCTCCGTCACTGGCGCCATTTTTTCGAACGAACTCGTAGACGCCTTTCCGGTGCATCGCGTTGTCCAGCGGCCCCTGGGTTTGCGAGAGATCTTTGTCGGTTGGTCAGCGAGCCAGGGTTTGACCGAGATCGAAGCTCCCCCTGTGGCTCCTTCCCTGCAACAGTATTTCTCGCGCCTCGGCATCCGCCTGGAGGAGGGCCAGCGGGCTGAAGTCAATCTCGAGGCTCAACGGTGGATGCGACAGGTCGCCGCGTGTCTTCGCAGAGGCATTGTTCTGACCATAGATTACGGTCATACTGCCGCCGATTTGTACGCGCCGCTCCGGAAAGGCGGCACCCTGCTTTGCTATTACCGCCAGACCGTCTCCGATAGCCCCTACATCCGGATCGGCCAACAGGACATGACGGCCCATGTCAACTTTACCAGCCTGGCCCTGACTGGCCAGGAATCAGGACTCGCCGTGACAGGCTTTACAAATCAGCTCCACTTCCTGATGGGGCTCGGCATTGAGGCGGCCTTCGAGACTGTCGACCCTGAATCAAACGAGGCGGCGTTTATGCGGCGCTTGTTGCAGCCTGGAGGCATGGGGAGCACCTTTAAGGTTCTCGTTCAGCACAAGGACATGCCCGTTCCCGCTCTGGACGGCCTCAAATCGCGTCCATTTTTCCTCGACGCACTTACCTCCGGCATACCCGATCATGGCTGATCTCGTTCCGCAAAACTACCTTCCGATCCTGATCCTGATGCTGGTAGCGGCGGCCTTCGGAATCGGCGGCCTGCTGGCAGGTTGGGTCGTCCGTCCTTCGCGTCCGTATCGCGCCAAGCTGATGCCGTACGAAAGTGGCGCCCCAACGTTTTCAGATGCGCGTACCAAGTTCCCCATGCGGTATTATGTCATTGCGATGCTGTTCGTCATCTTTGATATCGAGACGGTGTTCTTGTATCCCTGGGCCGTGCTGTCCAATCAGCTGGGGCTCTTGGGGTTGGTCGAGATGTTGCTGTTTATCGCCATTCTGCTTGTCGGATACTTCTACGCGTGGAAGAAGGGCGCTCTGGAATGGGATTAAACTATGGGGCTGATTGACAGAAGTCTAGAAGCCAATATCCTCACGACGAACCTCGACACGTTCATCAATTGGTGCCGGAAAGGTTCCATTTGGCCAATGACCTTCGGCCTCGCATGCTGCGCGATCGAAATGATCGCCACGGTTTCGCCCAGGTATGACATTGACCGGTTTGGTGCCGGCGTGTTCCGGGCATCGCCACGCCAATCCGATCTCATGATTGTTGCGGGCACGGTCTGCCGGAAAATGGCTCCTGTCATCAGGCGGATCTATGACCAGATGCCGGAGCCCCGATATGTCATCTCGATGGGCTCCTGCGCGACTTCCGGCAACCACTATAACTCGTACAGCGTGGTTCAGGGCGTCGATCAATTCATTCCTGTCGATGTCTACGTTCCCGGCTGCCCGCCTCGCCCTGAAGCCCTCTTTGATGGCTTGTTGAAGCTGCAGAAGAAAATGATGTGTGAAAAGGTGCTCGTGAAGTAGAGATGCATGCGCTGCTAACCAGACTCAACGACCGGTTCCCGGGCGACGTCCTTGCTGTCCGCGAAGAGGGGCCGTACAAAGATCTTGTGGCGGTGGTCACGCCGCATGCCCTTCCCGCCATCGGACGGTTTCTGCACGACGATCA
>Ga0070706_100001550_pt1 | contig 24024 bp, 22 predicted proteins | sample KBSK5501metaG_FD_65476 | JGI IMG/M metagenome (GOLD analysis project Ga0070706, IMG submission 65476) | Corn, switchgrass and miscanthus rhizosphere microbial communities from Kellogg Biological Station, Michigan, USA - KBS K5-50-1 metaG | ecosystem: Host-associated > Plants > Roots >... | reverse complement strand
ATGCTCATTGAACTGCGACCGTTCGAGGACCGGGACTACGATGCCGCCCGCGCGCTATGGAAAGCGACCGAGGGTGTCGGGCTCAGCGATGCCGACGAACGGCCCGCGATCGAATCGTTTCTGCTGCGCAATCCCGGGTTGAGCCTGGTGGCCTGCGTGGACAGCCGCATCGTCGGCACGATCCTCGTCGGCCACGACGGCCGTCGCGGGCTGATCCATCACCTGGCGGTTGCCGATTCGGCGCGGCGAATGGGAGTCGGTCGTCGCCTGGTCCGGCAAGGGCTTGCGGCACTCGCGCAAGCCGGCATTCGCAAGTGCCATCTGCTGGTATTCGCGGACAACGTGCCCGGTCGCGCGTTCTGGGCTGCGGCGGGTGCGGAGCACCGCGACGGCTTGGCGATCTACTCGCTTGCGACGCGCGAGGCGACGTGAGCAGCGGCACCGGCCCGACCATCAGCCTGTCGCTCGTTTCCCACACGAACGCTGGCAAGACCACCCTCGCCCGCACGCTGCTGGGCCGCGATGTCGGCCAGGTGCGCGATGCGCCGCATGTGACCGAATTCGCCGACGTCTACACGATGCTCGAGACGCCGCAAGGCGAGCGTCTGCAGCTGTGGGACACGCCCGGCTTCGGCGACACCGTGCGCCTCGTGAAGCGGCTGCGCCAATCGGCGACGCCGTTCGGCTGGTTCATGAGCGCGGTCTGGGACCGCTGGCGCGACCGGCCGTTCTGGGCCAGCCAGCAGGCGCTGCGCAACGTGCGCGACGAGGCGGACGTGATGCTGTACCTCGTCAACGCGTCCGAGTCGCCGGAGGCCGCGGGGTATGTCGCGGCCGAGATGGAACTGCTCGGCTGGGTCGGCAAGCCGGTGATCGTGCTGCTGAACCAGCTCGGGTCGCCGCGTGAAGCCGCGCTCGAGGCGGGTGACGTCGCACGCTGGCGCCATCACCTCGCGGCGTTCGCGCCGGTGCGCGAGGTGCTGCCGCTGGATGCGTTCGCGCGCTGCTGGGTCCAGGAGCTGACGCTGCTGCGCGCGATCGAGAACGTGCTCGTCGATGCCGAATCGCGTGCGCGCATGGGGCGGCTGCGCGCGGCCTGGCAGGCGCAGCGCGAACGGACCTTCGATGCCGCGATGCGCTCGATCGCCGCCAGCCTCGCGCGGCTCGCGAACGCGGCCCAGACGCTGCCCGATGCCGGCAGTGTCGGCACGAAGCTGCGCACGAACCTGCGCAACGTCGGCGCCGCGATCGGCCTCGGCAAGCCGGCCGACGACACGCCCGCCGCGCTGGCGCAGCGTGCGCTCGCGCAGCAGCTCGACGACGAGGTGCGCGCGAACACCCGCGAGCTGATCGAGCTGCACGGCCTCGAAGGCGAGGCGCAGGAGCAGATCCTGACGCGGCTCGCGACCCACTACGAGCTGCGCCTGCGGCTCGACGAGACCAAGGCCGCGGTCTGGGGCGGCATGGCCACCGGCGCGCTGGTCGGGCTCAAGGCCGACATCCTGAGCGGCGGGCTCACGCTCGGCGGCGGGCTGCTCGCCGGCGGCCTGATCGGCGCGCTCGGCGCGGCCGGCCTCGCGCGCTGCGTGAACCTGGTGCGCGGCACCGAGCGTTCGTGGGTCGCCTGGAACGCCGAGGCGCTGGACCAGATGGTGGACGCGGCGCTGCTGCGCTACCTCGCGGTCGCGCACTTCGGGCGCGGGCGCGGCGAGTGGGCGCAGAGCGAATCGCCGCCGTTCTGGAAGGACGTGATCGCGCAAGCGCTCGTGCCGCACCGCGAAGCGCTGGTCACGTTGTGGGCTTCGCGCGGCAGCGCGCGCGATGGCGGACGCCGCGGCGGCAGCGTCGAGCTCGATGACCATGCGCCCGGCTTGCTCGCTGCCGCACTCGAGCCCGTCGTGCGCGACGCGGCGTCGACCGCGCTGGAGCGCTTGTACGGCAACGCCGCTGCCGTTGCGCTTCGGGAAAGTGCGCAGCCGCAGCCTCTTGCCAGCGCGTAGGCTAGCCGCCTATGGCCGCTGCCCGCCCGATCGACTTCTACTTCGACTTCTCGTCGCCGTACGCGTACATCGCCTCCGAGTGGATCGAGGCGCTGGCCGCGCGGCATGGCCGCACGGTGACCTGGCGCGCCATCCTCGTCGCTGCGAGTTTTCAGGTCTCCGGGCTGAAGCCGCAGATCGAGTACCCGCTCAAGCGCGAGTACGCGATGCTCGACTTCGAGCGATCGGCGCGCTTCGCCGGCGTGCCGCTCGCGATACCGCCGAAGTTTCCGATCACGACGCAGAACGCCGCGCGCATCTTCTGGTGGTTGAACGACAGCGGCGACGAAGCGCGCGCGCGGCACTGGGCGCGCCATGGCCTGCGCGCCTATTTCACGCGCGGCGTCGACCTGTCCGACAACGCGGCGCTCGACGGCCTGGCCGCCGAGTTCGGCCTCGAGCCCGGCCGCGCCGAAGCCGCGTGGAGCGACCCGGTCTGGAAGGCGCGGCTGAAGCGCGCGAACGATGAGGCGATCGCCGCCGGCGTGTTCGGCGTGCCGTTCTTCGTCGTCGACGGCACGCCGTTCTGGGGCAACGACCGGCGCGCGCAGCTCGAGCGCTGGCTCGACAAGGGCCCGTTCTGACGCGCGCGTCCACGCGTCTACAATGGCGCCCGATTGACGTATACGTCAATTAGACTCCCGCCCGTTCGGGCTGAAGGATCGGAGCTCCGCGGCGCGTTTCGATCCGGAATGCGCGAGCGGAGCGATCACGACACGAGCCCGCCGCCATGCCCGTACTCGCCTCCAAGCTGAACCCCCGAACCGAGGACTTCAAGGCCAACGCCGCGGCGATGCGCGCGCTGGTCGACGACCTGAACGCGAAGCTCGCGCAGATCGTGCAGGGCGGCGGCGAGGCGGCGCGCAGCAAGCACCTCGCGCGCGGCAAGCTGCTGCCGCGCGAGCGGGTCGAGATGCTGCTCGATCCCGACACGCCCTTCCTCGAGGTCGCGCCGCTGGCCGCGCTCGACATGTACAAAGGCGATGCACCCGGCGCAGGGCTGATCGCCGGCATCGGCCGGGTCAGCGGCGTCGACTGCATGGTCGTGTGCAACGACGCGACCGTGAAGGGCGGTACCTACTACCCGATGACGGTCAAGAAGCACCTGCGCGCGCAGGAGATCGCGATGCAGAACCGGCTGCCGTGCATCTACCTGGTCGACAGCGGCGGCGCCAACCTGCCGAACCAGGACGACGTGTTCCCCGACCGCGACCACTTCGGCCGCATCTTCTACAACCAGGCGCAGATGAGCGCGCAAGGCATTGCGCAGATCGCGGTCGTGATGGGCTCGTGCACCGCCGGCGGCGCGTACATGCCGGCGATGAGCGACGAGTCGATCATCGTGAAGAACCAGGGCACGATCTTCCTCGGCGGGCCCCCGCTCGTGAAGGCGGCGATCGGCGAGGTCGTGAGCGCCGAGGATCTGGGCGGCGGCGACGTGCACACGCGCCTGTCCGGCGTGGCCGATCACCTCGCACAGAACGACACGCATGCGCTCGCGATTGCGCGCCAGTCGGTCGCGCACCTGAACTGGCGCAAGGTGCACGAGCATCGCCTGGTCGAGCCGCGCGCACCGCTGTACGACCCGGCCGAGCTGCACGGCGTGATCCCGACCGACACGCGCAAGCCGTACGACGTGCACGAGATCATCGCCCGCATCGTCGACGCCAGCGAGTTCGACGAATTCAAGGCCCGCTACGGCACGACGCTGGTCACCGGGTTCGCGCACATCGAGGGCATGCCGGTGGGCATCGTCGCGAACAACGGCGTGCTGTTCTCCGAGTCGGCGCTCAAGGGTGCGCACTTCATCGAGCTGTGCGGCCAGCGCAAGATCCCGCTCGTGTTCCTGCAGAACATCACCGGCTTCATGGTCGGCCGCAAGTACGAAAGCGAAGGCATCGCGAAGCACGGCGCGAAGATGGTCACCGCGGTGTCGACCGTCAACGTGCCGAAGTTCACCGTGATCATCGGCGGCAGCTTCGGCGCCGGCAACTACGGCATGTGCGGCCGCGCCTACTCGCCGCGCTTCCTGTGGATGTGGCCGAACGCGCGCATCAGCGTGATGGGCGGCGAGCAGGCCGCGAGCGTGCTCGCGACCGTGCGTCGCGACGGCATCGAGGCCAAGGGCGGCAGCTGGAGCGCCGACGAGGAAGCCGCGTTCAAGCAGCCCATCCTCGACCAGTTCGAGCACCAGGCCCATCCGTACTACGCGAGCGCCCGGCTCTGGGACGACGGCGTGATCGACCCGGCGCAGACCCGCCGCGTGCTCGCGCTGGCGATCTCGGCGAGCCTGAACGCGCCGATCCCGGATGCCAAGTTCGGCGTGTTCCGGATGTGACCGCAAGCCGTGGACAGCATCTACGTCACCCCCGAGCACGAGCTGCTGCGCGAGCAGGTCGCACGTTTCATCGCGCGCGAGGTCGAGCCGCACGCGCAGGCGTGGGAGGAGCAGGGCCGCACGCCGCGCGCGGTGCTGCGCAAGCTCGGCGACGCCGGGCTGCTCGGGCTGATGTATTCGAGCGAATACGGCGGCGCCGACGCCGATGCGCTGACCAACCTGGTGTTCGCCGAGGCGCTGTCGCAATCGACCTTCGGCGGCTTCATCATCACCGTGCTCGTGCACACCGACATGGCGAGCCCGCACCTGCATCACGCCGGCACGCCGGCGCAGCTCGCGAGGTACATGCCGGGGGTGACCGCGGGGCGCACGATCACCGCAGTCGGCATCACCGAGCCGGGCGCGGGATCGGACGTGGCCGGGATCCGCACGACGGCGCGGCGCGTGTCCGACGCGCAAGGCGACGGCTGGGTGCTGAACGGGACCAAGCTCTTCATCACGAACGGCGTGCACGCGGACCTGTACTTCATCGCCGCAAAAACGCCCGGCAGCGCCGGCTCGGCGCGCCATGCGATGTCGATGTTCATCGTCGAAAAGGGCACGCCCGGCTTCTCGGTCGGCCGCGCGCTGAAGAAGACCGGCTGGCTGTCGTCCGACACCGCCGAGCTCGTGCTCGACAACGTGCGCCTGCCCGCCGACGCGCTGCTCGGCGAGGAGAACCAGGGATTCTATTCGGTGATGAAGAACTTCCAGACCGAACGCATCGCGCTGGCCGCGATGGCGGTCGGCCACTGCACGCAGGCGCTGAAGCTCACGCTCGACCACGTGCGCACGCGGCAGGCTTTCGGGGCACCGCTGTTCGACAAGCAGGCGATCCGCCAGCGCCTCGCGATGCTCGATGCGAAAGTGCATGCGGCGCGTGCATTCATGTACCACTGCGCCTGGCGCGTCACGCAGCAGCACGATGTCGTGCAGGAAGTGTCGATGCTGAAGGCGCTGACCGGCGAGCTGGTCAACGAAGTCGTCGCGACCTGCCAGCAGTTCCACGGCGGCATGGGCTACATGCGCGAGACCGCGATCGAGCGGCTGTGGCGCGACGCACGCGTGCTCGCGATCGGCGGCGGCGCGACCGAGGTGATGCTCGACGAGGTGGCGAAGCGCTATTGAGGTATCGAACGATGAATGCGACGACCACTCTCGAGATCGAACGCGACGGCCACGTCGCGCGCGTCTGGCTGAACCGCCCCGACGTCCGCAACGCGTTCAACGACGGCGTGGTCGCCGAGCTGCGCAGCGCGTTCGACACGCTGGGCGCCGATGCGGCGCTGCGCGCCATCGTGCTCGGCGGGCGCGGCAAGGCGTTCTGCGCCGGCGCCGACCTGTCGTGGATGAAGGCGATGGCCGGCTACACCTGGGAGCAGAACCGCGCCGATGCGCAGGCGCTCGCCGACATGCTGTGGGCGATCTGGCGCTGCCCGGTGCCCGTCGTGGGGCGCATCCACGGCGACTGTTATGCCGGCGGCGTCGGCCTCGCGGCGGTCTGCGACGTGCTGGTCGCGGCCGACGGCGTGACCTTCTGCCTGAGCGAAGCCAAGCTCGGCCTGCTGCCGGCGACGATCAGCCCGTACGTGATCCGCGCGATGGGCGAGCAGGCGGCGCGCCGCTATGTCGTCACGGCCGAGCGCTTCAGCGCCGCGCAGGCGGCTGCGATGGGTTTCGTGCACGAGGTCTGCGCGCCTGACGCGCTCGACGCGAAGGTCGACGAGATCGTCGCCGCGCTCGTCGCCAACGGCCCGATGGCGCTGCGCGCCTGCAAGGCGCTGGTGCAGGACGTGGCCGGTCAGCCGCTGGACGCTGCGCTGCGCGAAGAGACCGCGCGGCGCATCGCCGACGTGCGCGCGAGCGACGAAGGCCGCGAGGGCGTGCAGAGTTTTCTCGGCAAGCGCAAGCCGACGTGGCTGGGTTGATCGACACTGCGTCATCGACGAGTGGGCATCGAGCCGGCATCAGGAGGTACACGTCATGCTGTCGAATCTGAACCTCGACACCGCCACCGCCACGCATCTGCTCGGCACGCTGGACACGGCGCAGCTGCTGGCCGTGGCCGCGGCGCTCGGCTGGGCCAGCGGCCTGCGGCTCTACGCGGTGGTGTTCCTGACCGGCGTCGCCGGTTATTTCGGCTGGGTCGACCTGCCGAACGGGTTGAAGGTGCTGCAGTCGCCGGTGATGCTGGGGGCGAGCGGCCTGATGTTGTTCGTCGAGTTCTTCGCCGACAAGATCCCCGGTGTGGACACGCTGTGGGACGTGATCCACACGATCGTGCGCATCCCCGCCGGCGCCGCGCTCGCCGCCGCGGTGTTCGGCGCTGACCAGTCGAGCTGGGCGATGGCCGCGGCGCTGATGGGCGGCACACTGGCCGCGACCAGCCATCTCGCGAAGGCGACGACACGCGTCGCGCTGAACACGTCGCCCGAGCCGTTCTCGAACGTCGCCATGTCGCTGCTCGGCGACGCTGCGGTGCCGGCCGCGCTGTGGCTCTCGGTCGTGCACCCGTACGTGTTCTACGGCGCGCTCGCGCTGGTGGTGGTGCTCAGCGTGGCGCTGATCTGGGTGCTGGCGCGCTTCCTGCGCGCCCTCGCGCGGCGCGTGTCGGGCTGGTTCGGAGCCGAGCGGGCTCCTCTGCTGAGGTGATTCGATGTTCAAGAAGATCCTGATCGCCAACCGCGGCGAGATCGCGTGCCGCGTTGCGGCGACGGCGCGCCGGCTCGGCATCCGAACGGTCGCCGTGTACTCCGACGCCGACGCGAACGCCAAGCACGTGCAGGCGTGCGACGAGGCGGTGCACATCGGCCCCGCATCGCCGAAGGAAAGCTACCTGCGCGCCGAGCGCATCATCGAAGCAGCGAAGGCCAGCGGTGCGCAGGCCATCCATCCGGGCTACGGCTTCCTGAGCGAGAACGAGGATTTCGCGCAGGCCTGCGCCGACGCCGGCCTGGTCTTCATCGGCCCGCCGCCCTCGGCGATCAAGGCGATGGGGCTGAAGGCCGAGTCCAAGCAGCTGATGGAGAAGGCCGGCGTGCCGCTGGTGCCCGGCTATCACGGCGCCGATCAGGACGCACTGCTGCTCAAGAGCGAGGCCGAGCGTATCGGCTACCCGGTGCTGATCAAGGCGAGTGCCGGCGGCGGCGGCAAGGGCATGCGCATCGTCTCGAAGGCCGACGAGTTCGATGCCGCGCTCGCCTCGTGCAAGCGCGAGGCGATCAACAGCTTCGGCGACGACGCGGTGCTGATCGAGCGCTACGTGACCCGCCCGCGCCACATCGAGATCCAGGTGTTCGGCGATGCGCACGGCCACTGCCTCTACCTGTTCGAGCGCGACTGCTCGGTGCAGCGCCGCCACCAGAAGGTGCTCGAGGAGGCGCCGGCGCCGGGCATGAGCGACGCGCGCCGGCGCGAGATGGGCGCCGCGGCGGTGGCGGCGGCCAAGGCGGTCGGCTACGTGGGCGCCGGCACGGTCGAGTTCATCGCCGAGCCGACGGCGGACGGCGACCTGCGATTCTTCTTCATGGAAATGAACACGCGGCTGCAGGTCGAGCACCCGGTCACCGAGGCGATCACCGGGCTCGACCTGGTCGAGTGGCAGCTGCGCGTTGCGAGCGGCGAGCCGCTGCCGTTGACGCAGGAGCAGTTGCGCCTCGACGGCCACGCGATCGAGGCGCGCATCTGCGCCGAGAACCCGGACGCGCAGTTCCTGCCGGCGACCGGCACGCTCGACGTGTACCGCACGCCGCCGGGCGCCGGCGAGTTCGAACGCGCGGCGGTGCGCGTCGACGCCGGTGTGCGCGAGGGCGATCCGATCTCGCCGTACTACGACTCGATGATCGCGAAGCTGATCGTCTGGGGTCGCGACCGCGCCGAGGCGCTGGCGCGGCTCGATGCGGCGCTCGCCGCCACGCACATCGTCGGGCTGCACACCAACGTTGCATTCCTGCGGCGTGTCGTCGCGAGCCCGTCGTTTGCGAACGCGGACCTCGATACCGCGCTGATCGAGCGCGAGCGTGCCGTGCTGTTCGACGCCGCGCCGCTGGCGATCGATCTCGCGGCGGCCGGCGTCGTCGCGCACGAGCTCGCGCGCGAGCGTGCTCTCGAGGACCGCGACCCGTGGTCACGCCGCGACGGCTGGCGGCTGCACGGCAGCGCGACACGGCGCTTCGACATCCAGGCCCAGGGTACCCATCACGTCTACACGCTGGAGCGGCTGAGCGGCGGCAGTGCGCCCGGCCGCATGGTGCTGGCCAACGGCTCGCAGCGCTGGCCGTTCACGGCGCGCGAACGCGGCGCGGCGCAGCACGACGTGAGCCTGGGCGAGCAGCGCCTGGGCCTGCATGTCTACGCGAGCGGCGAGCGCTACAGCGTGTTCGCGCCGCAGGGTTCGGCGCAGGTCGATGAGTTCGACCCGATCGCGCATTCGGCCGACGGCGCCGTCGAAGGCGGGCGCCTGACCGCGCCGATGCCGGGCAAGGTGATCGCGTTTCTTGCGAAGGTCGGCGAGCGGGTGCGCCAGGGCCAGCCGCTCGCGGTGATGGAGGCGATGAAGATGGAGCACACGATCGCCGCGCCGCACGACGGGCTGGTCGAGGAGCTGCTCTATGCGATCGGCGACCAGGTCGGCGAAGGCGGCGAGCTGCTGCGGCTCGCGGCGGCAACGCCGGGCTGAATGGAGACGCCGAAGCCCGAGGTGTTGCGGGCCCAGGCAGCGTCCTGCGGCGCCGCGGCGGCGCTTGCGCGGGTGGCGACGACCGGCTGCACGACAGCGCTGCGCTCGAATTGCGCGGCGAGCTCGACCAGCTCGGTGCCGCTGGAGGCTTCGCAGACCCACAGCGCCTCGCGCGCCTCGCGGCCGCCCTTGAGCAGCGCGGTCACATCCACACCTTCTCCATACCGGCGCAGCAGCGCAAAATGGATTCGAGTGGCGAGCCGAAAGCGGAGCGGATCCACGATGAGATTCCTGCTGTTGCTACGTTCCCTGTGCGGAGATGGTCGACCGGTGCGCCGTGGCGGCCCATCCCTGGGCTTGGGGGTTGGCCTCGTCGAATCCGTCAAACCGAGCAATCCATCATGAGTTCGTCTTTTCCTTCCCGCGTGACGCTGGTCGAAGTGGGGCCGCGCGACGGCCTGCAGAACGAGAAGCAGCCGGTCGCGGCCGCCCACAAGATCGAGCTCGTGCACCGGCTGCAGGCGGCCGGCTTGCGCGAGATCGAGGTCACGAGCTACGTCAGCCCGAAGTGGGTGCCGCAGATGGGCGACAACGCCGAGGTGATGAGCGGCGTGCAGCGCCAGCGCGGCGTGCGCTACTCGGTGCTGACGCCGAACCTGAAGGGCTTCGAGGCGGCGATCGCGAGCGCGGCGATCAAGCCCGACGAGATCGTCGTGTTCGGCGCGGCGAGCGAGGCGTTCAGCCAGCGCAACATCAACTGCTCGATCGAGGAAAGCATCGAGCGCTTCCGCCCGGTCGTCTCGGCCGCGCACGAGCACGGCATCAAGGTGCGCAGCGCGATCTCGTGCGCGCTCGGCTGCCCGTACCAGGGCGAGGTCTCGGCCGACGAGGTCGAGCGCGTCGTCAGGCTGATGAAGGCGATCGGCGTCGACCATTGCGGCGTCGCCGACACGATAGGCGTGGGCACGCCCAAGCGCGCGCAGGCGGCGCTCGAACGGGCGCTGAAGCATTTCCCGGTCGACGAGGTCAGCGGCCATTTCCATGACACCTACGGCCAGGCGCTCGCCAACATCTATGCCTGCCTCGAGCTCGGCATCCACACCTTCGATGCGAGCGTCGCCGGCCTCGGCGGCTGCCCGTATGCGAAGGGGGCGACCGGCAACGTCGCGACCGAGGACGTGCTGTTCATGCTGAACGGCCTGGGCATCGCGACCGGCATCGATCTCGACAAGCTGGTCGATGCCGGCGAATTCATCTCGACGCTGCTCGGCCGCAAGCCGGTGTCGCGCTCGGGCAATGCGCTGCTCGCGAAACGGGCGGCGGCCAAAGAGAAGGCGGCGACGGCATGAGCACGCTGGAGGAACCCCAACAGCAGGATCGCCCCGAGGGCTTTCGCCGCGTCAGCGCCGTGCTCGCCGAGCTCGGCCATCCGCACGCGCCGCGCTATCTCGAGGTCGCCGCGCGCACCGCGCAGGAGGCGGCCGACGCGCTGGGCGTCAGCGTCGGCCAGATCGCGAAGAGCGTCGTGTTCCGCCGCAAGGGCGACGAGGCCGCGGTGCTGGTCGTGACCTCGGGCGACAAGCGCGTCGACGAGCGCAAGGTCGCGGCGATCGTCGGCGCGATCGGGCGTGCCGATGCCGAGTTCGTCAAGGCGAAGACCGGCTTCACGATCGGTGGCGTTTCGCCGGTCGGCCACGCGACGCCGCCGGTGCAGCTGATCGACCGCGAGCTGTTCCGCTTCGACGAGATCTGGGCCGCCGCCGGGCATCCGAACGGCGTGTTCAGGCTGAGCCCGAAGGAACTGGGCGCGCTCACCGGCGCGCCGGTGCACGATGTCGTCGTCGTCCAGGCCTGACTTGCCGGTCGCCGCAGCACCGGTGCCCAGCCCGTGCACCAGCGTGTGCCGGATGAACGAACGCACCGGCTGGTGCGAAGGCTGCCTGCGCACGATCGCCGAGATCGCCGCGTGGGCGAGCCTGGACGACGGCGAGAAGCTCGCGGTCCACGACCGCCTTGCCGAACGCCGCGCGCAACTCGGGCAGGCCACGGGAAAACGAGAGCCGACATGAAGCAGCTGACCTTCTGGTTCGACCCGATCTCGCCGTTCGCGTACCTCGCGTTCGAGCGCCTGCCGCAGGTGCTCGAGGGCATCTCGTGCGACGTGCGCTACCAGCCGGTGCTGTTCGCAGGCCTGCTCAAGCACTGGGGACAGAAGGGCCCGGCGGAGATCGAACCGAAGCGCGCGTGGACGTTCCGCCACGTGCACTGGATCGCGCACCAGCACGGCATCGCGATGCAGACACCGGCGCAGCACCCGTTCAACCCGCTCGCGCACCTGCGCCTGCTGCTCGCCTGCGCGCCCGAAGGCGGCACGCCGAACCGCTACGCCTGCGAGACCGTGCTGCGCGACATCTGGGCGCGCGGCGGCGATGCGAGCGAGGCGCAGCGCCTGGCCGCGCTCGCGCAAACGCTGGCGCCGCGCCTCGATCCGGCGAGCGAGCAGGTGAAGGCGGCGCTGCGCGAGGCGGGCGTGCGCGCGATCGCGGCCGGCGTGTTCGGCGTGCCGACGATCGAGGTCGACGGCCGCCTGTTCTGGGGCGTCGACAGCCTCGCGATGCTCGCGGCCTGCCTGCAGGGCGACGCGTGGTTCGACGGGCCGGCCTGGGACCGTGAAGGCGCCCCGCGCGCCGGCGTCGTGCGCGGCTGATCGGCCACAAATTTCGCGCGACACCTGCGATTTCTCACATCGAGGAATGAAGCCTCAGGGTTGTTACTGAGTTTGTCAGCTTCGGTTCAGAGCCGCGTCAGCGACCGGTCAGAGGCCGCACACAAGATGCACGCCAGCATCACGTGGTGGTGCGCTCAGATCAGCACACGAGGAGACTCAACCTATGGCAACCACGACGGCCGCTGCGAAAAGCGTCGACGCACCCATGACGCGGGAGGAGAAGAAAGTCATCTTCGCCTCCAGCCTGGGAACCGTGTTCGAGTGGTATGACTTCTACCTGTACGGCTCGCTCGCCGCGATCATCGGCAAGCAGTTCTTCGCCGCGCTGGACCCGACCGCGGCGTTCATCGCCTCGCTGATGGCCTTCGCCGCCGGCTTCCTCGTGCGCCCGTTCGGCGCTCTCGTGTTCGGCCGCCTGGGCGACATGATCGGGCGCAAGTACACGTTCCTCGTGACCATCCTGATCATGGGCATGTCGACCTTCATCGTCGGCGTGCTGCCTGCCTACGCGTCGATCGGCATGGCCGCGCCGGTCATCCTGGTCGGCCTGCGGTTGCTGCAGGGCCTGGCGCTCGGCGGCGAGTACGGCGGTGCGGCCACCTACGTGGCCGAACACGCGCCGCAGGGCAAGCGCGGCAACTACACGTCGTGGATTCAGACCACGGCGACGCTGGGCCTGTTCCTCTCGCTGATCGTCATCATCGGCGTCAAGCAGATCTTCGGCGATGCCGCGTTCAACGACTGGGCCTGGCGCATCCCGTTCCTGGTCTCGATCTTCCTGCTCGGCATCTCGGTCTGGATCCGCCTCAGCCTGAACGAATCGCCGGCCTTCAAGCGCATGAAGGAAGAAGGGCGCACGTCGAAGGCGCCGCTCTCGGAATCGTTCGGCCAGTGGAAGAACCTGAAGATCGTGATCATCGCGCTGCTCGGCCTGACGGCCGGTCAGGGCGTGGTCTGGTACACGGGCCAGTTCTATGCGCTGTTCTTCCTGACCGCGCAGCTGAAGGTCGATCCGACGACCGCGCAGCTCATGATCGGCGCCTCGCTGATCCTGGGCACGCCGTTCTTCATCATCTTCGGCACGCTGTCGGACAAGATCGGCCGCAAGCCCATCATCATGGCCGGCTGCCTGATCGCCGCGCTGACCTTCTTCCCGCTGTTCGGCGCGCTGACCAAGGCGGCGAACCCGGAGCTCGCGCAGGCTCAAGCGTCGAACCGGGTGCTGGTACACGCCGGGGCGTCGGACTGCTCGTTCCAGGGCAGCCCGATTGCGCGTGAGATCGACTTCAAGACCTCGTGCGACATCGCCAAGCGCTTCCTCGCGCAAAGCTCGGTCAGCTACGACAACGCCGACGCGGCGGCCGGCACGCCGGCGACGATCTCGATCGGCGACAAGGTCATCACGGCGCCGTCGGCGACCGTCGTGAACCAGAAGTTCGACGAAGACAGCGTCAAGAAGATCGCCGCGTTCAAGAAGGAAGTCGGCGAAGCGCTGAAGACGGCGGGTTACCCGGCCAAGGCCAAGCCGATCGACTTCATGAGCGGCCAGTGGTGGATGGTGGTCGCGATCCTGACGCTGCTCGTGGTCTACGTGACGATGGTCTACGGGCCGATCGCCGCGGCGCTGGTCGAGCTGTTCCCGACCCGCATCCGCTACACCTCGATGAGCCTGCCGTACCACATCGGCAACGGCTGGTTCGGCGGCCTGCTGCCGACCACCGCGTTCGCGATCGTGGCCTCGACCGGCAACATGTACAACGGCCTTTGGTACCCGATCGTCATTGCGTCGATGACGTTCATCATCGGCATGCTGCTGGTGCCGGAGACCAAGAACGTGGACATCTACCGTCACGACTGATCTCGAACGAGATCTCCATCGGGGCCGGCCGGTCGACGAGACCGGGCCGGCCCTTTTTCATCGCGGTCATCGTGGTGCGACCGGCTCCGCCGGCTCGCCGCGCGCGACCGCCGCGAGGCAGCGCAGGCACAGGCAGCCCGCGTACCGTTCGCGCAGCGCGGCAAGCTGCGCTGCGTCGAGATGGATCGTCGTGCAGGCGCAGGGCACCGCGTCGTTCACGCCGCAGTGGAAGGCGCCGCCGCAGCGCGGGCAGGCGTCGGCGAGGCCGGGGTCGGCAGCGGGATCGGATGCGAAATCGGTCATGCGGTGAACAGCGCCTGATGCTGCCCGCGCAGCAGGTTCTTCTGCACCTTGCCCATCGTGTTGCGCGGCAGCTCGTCGATCATGAACACGCGCTTGGGCACCTTGAAGTTCGCGATCCGGGCCTTCAGCGCCGTGATCAGCGCATCGGCATCGGGCGCGGCCGCGCCCGCGCGCGGGACGACGACCGCGATCACGGCCTCGCCGAAATCCGGGTGCGGCACGCCGACCACCGCGCTCTCGGCTACGCCGGGCAGCTCGTTGATCGCGCCTTCGACCTCGGCCGGGTAGACGTTGTAGCCGCCGCTGATGATCAGGTCCTTGCTGCGGCCGACGATGGTCACGTAGCCGTCGGCGTCGACGCGGCCGACGTCGCCGGTCTTGAACCAGCCGTCGGCGCTGAACTCCTCGCGCGTCTTCTCCGGCATGCGCCAATAGCCGGCGAAGACGTTCGGGCCGCGCACCTGGAGGTGGCCGATGTCGCCGGCCGCAACGGCGGCGCCGGCGTCGTCGACGACGCGCAGGCCGACACCCGGCAACGGCCGGCCGACCGTGCCGCCGCGGCGCTCGCCGTCCTCGGCGCGGTATGGGTTCGAGGTCAGCATCACCGTCTCGCTCATGCCGTAGCGTTCGAGGATCGTGTGGCCGGTGCGTTCGCGGAACGCCTCGAAGGTCTCGATCAGCAGCGGCGCCGAGCCGCTGATGAACAGCCGCATGTGCCGGCACGCGTCTTTCGTCAGCGCGGCTTCGGCCAGCAGGCGCACGTACAGCGTCGGCACGCCCATGAACACGGTCGCGTCCGGCAGTCGCTCGATGACGGCCTTCGGATCGAACTTCGAGAACCAGATCATCTTGCTGCCGCTGAGCAGCGCACCGTGCGACGCGACGAACAGGCCATGCACGTGGAAGATCGGCAGCGCGTGGATCAGCACGTCGCCGCCATCCTGCGCGTTCCTCCAACCCCAATGGTCCTTCAGCACGCGCGCGTTGGACAGCAGGTTGCCATGGCTCAGCATCGCGCCCTTGCTGCGTCCGGTGGTGCCGCTGGTGTAGAGGATGGCGGCCAGATCGCCGGCGCGGCGCGCCACGGGCGTCTGCACGTCGGCGTGTGCGGCCGCGCGTTGCAGCAGGGTGCCGCTGCGGTCGTCGTTCAGCGTGAACACGTGCGCGGTGCCGGCCGTGAAGGCGATGCGGCTGACCCACTGGAAGTTCCGGCCCGAGCAGACGACGACGCTGGGCTCGGCGTTGCCGACGAAGTACGCGATCTCCGCGCTCTGGTAGGCGGTGTTCAGCGGCAGGTAGACGAAGCCGGCGCGCAGCACCGCGAGGTACAGCATCAGCGCCTCGACCGACTTCTCGGTCTGCACCGCGACGCGGGCGCCGGCCGGCAGCTCGAGCGAGGCGAGCAGGTTCGCGAGCATCGCGCTGCCGCGGTCCAGGTCGCGCCAGGTGTAGGCGAGGGGTTCGCCGTCGCCGGTCTCGATCGCGGTCGAGTCGAGGTCGGCGGGGAAGGCGCCGCGCAGCGCGGCATAGAGGTTCTGGTTATCGGTTTGGTGGTCGATCATCGAAGCGCTGTCTTCTGGTTCTCTGGTCTTGGGTCTTGTGCTGTCGTCGTCGAGACGCCGGTCGTCCGTCGTCGCGTCATCAGAAACGCGGCGTGCGCTTCTCGATGAACGCCGTCACCCCCTCGCGGTGCTCGGCGCTGGGGGCATAGGCGAAGTGGGCACGGCGCTGCGCGGCGTCCGGGCCGCCGGCCGCGATCTGGCGCAGCGTTCGCTTGTTGATGCGCGCCGCCTGCGGCGACAGCTCGGCGATGCGCTGCGCACGCTGCAACGCCTGCGCCGCCACGTCGGCATCGGCGACGACCGCGTGCACGAGGCCGAGCGCGTGCGCACGCGGCGCGTCGATCAGGCGCGCTTCGAGCAGCATCTCGCGCATGGTCGCGCTGCCGGCGAGGCGTTCGAGGATCAGCAGTTCGCCCGGCGCCATCGGAAAGCCGAGCTTCGCGATCGGCGCACCGAAGCGGCTGCCCTGCCCGCAGACGCGCAGGTCGCAGCACGCGGCGATCTCGAGCCCGCCGCCGATGCACGCGCCTTCGATCTGCGCGACCAGCGGGATGTCGCAATCGAGCATCGCGTGCAGCGCGGGCGCGACGATGCGCTCGTGAAAGTCGTGCAGCCGGGTTTCGTCGAAGCGGAATTCGGCGAACTCGGCGATATCGCCGCCCGACGCGAACTCGCCGCCGCTGCCGCAGACGATCACCGCACGCGGCGCGGCCTCGGCCGGCAGCGCCTGCAGGCCGTCGAACAGCGCGCGCAGCTCGCGCCACATCGCGATGTCGATCGCGTTCAGCTTGCCGGGGTTGGCGAGCACGACGCGCGCGATCGGCGCGTCGTGGTGCAAGGTGATGCTGCCGGGCATGTGCTCGGGGTGGTCGGAGGTGCTCGGAGGCAGGGTGTGTCGTTCAACCATCCATTTTCGCGCCGGAGCTCTTCACGACCTCGGCCCAGCGCTTGATTTCGCGGCTGACGAACTTGCCGAACGCATCGCCGTAGAGGTTCGGCATCTCGGAGCCCAGGCCGTTCCAGCTGGTTTGCAGCTCGGGGGTCGCGAACGCCTTCGCGAGCTCGGCCTGCATGTGGCTGACGATGTCCTTCGGTGTGCCCTTCGGCGCCCACAGGCCGTACCAGGTCGCGACCTGGTAGGTCGGCACGCCGGCCTCGACCGAGGTCGGCACGTCGGGGAAGCCGGGCGCGCGTTGGGTCGAGGCCACCGCGAGCGCCTTGATACGGCCCGACCTGATGTGCGTGGCCGACGAGCCCAGGCCGTCGAACAGCATGTCGACCTGGCCGGCGATCAGGTCCTGCAGCGCCGGCCCGGCGCCGCGGTACGGGATGTGCGTGATGAAGGTCTTGGTCTGCAGCTTGAACAGCTCGCCGGCCAGGTGGTGCGAGGTGCCGTTGCCGGCCGATCCGTAGTTCAGCTTGCCGGGGTTCTTGCGCACCAGCTCGAGCAGCCCCTTCAGGTCGGCGACCGGCACGCGCTGCGGATTGACGACGATGACCTGCGGCACGCTCGAGATCAGGCCCACCGGCACGAAGTCGGTCTCGAGGTTGTAGTCGAGCTTCGGGTACATCGCCGGCGCGATCGCGTGGTGCACCGCGCCCATGAAGAACGTGTAGCCGTCGGGCGCGGCCTTGGATGCGATCGATGCACCGACGGTGCCGCCGGCGCCGCCGCGGTTGTCGATGATGACCTGCTTGCCCAGGCTTTTCGTGAGCTGCGCGGTCAGCGGCCGCGCGAATGCGTCGGTGCCGCCGCCGGCCGGAAACGGCACGACGAACGTGACCGGTCTGTTCGGCCAGCCGCTGCCTTGCGCGCGGGCGTACGGGCTGGCCAGCCAGGCCGTGCCGGCGGCGGCTTGCAGCAGCAGATGGCGGCGGGTCGGGCGAGGGGTGTGCGAGGTCATGCGCGGGTCTCCAACGGTTGTCGTGTCGCTTTCGCGTGTTTCTCGAATTGTGGGCGTCTCGATGAAGATTCGATCCGGGAGAAATCCCGGCGCACCCCGGCGCGCCCCGGCGAAACCCCCGGTGCAATCCCGGCGAAACCCCGTGCCGCGCCGGCATGCGCGCCCCTACACTGCGCCTCGGAATGCCCGACTCCGCACCCGCCCGCGACACCCCGCTGCCCGCCGATGCCGATGGCGTGCTCAAGCTCGCCGCGCAGAGCATGTTCGAGACCTTCGCGGCCACCGCGATGGGCATGATGGTGGTCGATCGCGAGCACCGCATCGTCTGGATCAGCGAGGGCTACAAGCAGTTCCTGCCGCGGCTCGGCCACGAGGAGTCCGACTTCGTCGGCCGGCGCGTCGAAGAGGTCGTGCCGAACACGCTGATGGCGCAGGTGATCGACAGCGGCCAGCCCATCCTGGTCGACCTGCTGACCAACCCGGCCGGCACCTTCCTGGTCAGCCGGCTGCCGCTGCGCGACGCGAACGGCGACGTGATCGGCGCGCTCGGCATGGTGCTGCTCGATCATCCCGAGACGACGATGCAGCCGCTGATCGCGAAGTTCAGCCAGCTGCAGCGCGATCTCGAGGACGCGCGCCGGCAGCTCGCCGACCAGCTCACGAAGGCGCGCCGCCCCAAGCACACGATCGCGAGCTTTGTCGGCGCGAGCGCGGCGGCGGTCGAGGTCAAGCGCCAGGCGCGGCGCGTCGCGCAGACCGACAGCACCGTGCTGCTGCTCGGCGAAACCGGCACCGGCAAGGAACTGCTCGCGCACGGCATCCACGCGGCGAGCCGGCGCGCGGCCAAGCCGTTCGTCGCGATCAACATCGCGGCGGTGCCCGAGACGCTGCTCGAAGCCGAGTTCTTCGGCGTCGCGCCGGGTGCCTACACCGGCGCCGACCGCAAGGCCAGGGACGGCAAATTCAGAATAGCCGACGGCGGCACGCTGCTGCTCGACGAGATCGGCGACATGCCGCTCGCGCTGCAGAGCAAGCTGCTGCGCGTGCTGCAGGAGCAGGAGGTGGAGCCGCTGGGCAGCAACACGGTGCAGCGCATCGACGTGCGCATCATCGCCGCGACCAGCCGCGACCTGCCGGCGATGGTCGCGGACGGCAGCTTCCGCGCCGATCTGTACTACCGGCTCAACGTGCTGCCGATCCGCCTGCCGGCGCTGCGCGAGCGGCTCGCCGACCTCGAGGCGCTGGTCGAATCGCTCGCCGACGACATCGCGCGGCGCAGCGGCCTCGCGCACAAGAGCGTGACGCCGGATGCGCTGGACCTGCTCGCGCGCCACCCGTGGCCGGGCAACATCCGCGAGCTGCGCAACGCGCTCGAGCAGGCGACGCTGATGACCGACGATGCCGTGCTCGATGCCGGGCACTTTCCTGCGCTGACGACGACGTTGACCGCGGGTGCCGATGCCGCGCAAACGCTGCGCGTCGCGGCCGTTGGCGCGCCGAGCGTCCTTGCCGAGAGCCCTGCCGAAACATCCGCCGAACCCGCGCTGCCGATGCCGATGCCGATCGCCGAGCTGACCGCGCAGATCACACCGTTGCCGCAGGCCATTGCCGAGCTCGAGGCACGCACGATCCAGGCCGCGCTCGCCGCGACCCACGGCAACAAGCTCGCCGCCTCGCGCCTGCTCGGCATCTCGCGCGCGACGCTGTACGAAAAACTGGCCGGGCTCCATCACGCCAGCTGACGGCTTCTGTCTGAATCGCAGGCACTGCCTGAAGACTGATCACGCCGATCCCGCGAGACTGTCCGGCATCGAGGCGATCCGTCCTCGGGCATGCCCGTGAGGCTGACCTCCGCGGCCGGAAACGAGGCGAAATCTCGGTACTTGCCCTAGGTTGGTGCGATCTGGCGCATCCATTGCTGTGAGCCGGGCTCACCCCTAGGAGACATCCCGATGATTCAACGACGCGATCTGGCGCTGGCAGGTGCCGTGCTCGCCCTCGCGGCCGGCTCGACCGCCGCATTCGCCCAGGCCAAGGGCGAGATCCGCATCGCCCACGTCTACAGCAAGTCCGGCCCGCTGGAGGCATACGGCAAGCAGACGCAGACCGGCCTCTTGATGGGCCTGGACTACGCGACCGGCGGCACGATGACGGTCGCCGGCAAGAAGCTCGTCGTGATCGAGAAGGACGACCAGGGCAAGCCCGACGTTGGAAAGAGCCTGCTGGCGACCGCGTACGGCGACGACAAGGCCGACATCGCGGTGGGCCCGAGCTCATCGGGCGTCGCGCTGGCGCTGCTGCCGGTGGCCGAGGAGTACAAGAAGGTCCTGCTGGTCGAGCCGGCGGTTGCCGATTCGATCACCGGCGACAAGTGGAACAAGTACATCTTCCGCACCGGCCGCAACAGCTCGCAGGACGCGATCAGCAACGCCGTCGCGCAGGACAAGGACGGCACCGTGATCGCGACGCTCGCGCAGGACTACGCGTTCGGCCGCGACGGCGTGAAGGCGTTCAAGGACGCGCTGAAGAAGGCCAAGGTCGTGCACGAGGAATACCTGCCGCCGGCGACCACCGATTTCACCGCCGGCGCGCAGCGCCTGATCGACGCGCTGAAGGACAAGCCCGGCCGCAAGGTGATCTGGATCATCTGGGCCGGCGCCGGCAACCCGTTCAAGATCGCCGACCTGGACCTGAAGCGCTACGGCATCGAGGTCGCGACCGGCGGCAACATCCTGCCGGCGATGACTGCATTCAAGCAGTTCCCCGGCATGGAAGGCGCGACCTACTACTACTTCGGCATCCCGAAGAACCCGGTCAACGAGTGGCTGGTCGCCAACCACTACAACAAGTTCAAGACGCCGCCCGATTTCTTCACGGCCGGCGGCATGAGCGCGGGCATCGCGCTGGTCGAGGCGCTGAAGAAGACCGGCGGCGACACCGGCACCGAGAAGCTGATCAAGACGATGGAAGGCATGAGCTTCGAATCGCCGAAGGGGAAGATGACCTTCCGCAAGGAAGACCACCAGGCGATGCAGAGCATGTACCACTTCAAGATCAAGGCCGACCCGGCGTTCACCTGGGGCGTGCCGGAGCTGGTGCGCGAGATCAAGCCGGACGAGATGAACGTGCCTGTCCGAAACAGGCGCTGAACGCGCCTGTTTCGGCGGCACGCCGTGCAGGAACACTGCTCCCCCAGCCCCCTCCGGGAGGGGGCTCCAGTCAGTCGTTTGAAAGGGCGGACGCTTGCGCGCCGCTCGATCCGCCGCACCGGCAAGCCCATCAGAGGCACAAGGAGACAAGCGATGAGTACGACGAGAAACCGATTCCGCCTTGCGCTGGCGCTCGCCGCGCTGATTGCCGCGCATGGTGCCCATGCGGTGGTGGCGCTGCCGGCGCTCAACGTCGACACCGGCCAGATCACCGTGTCCGGCCTGTCGTCGGGCGGCTTCATGGCGAACCAGCTCGGCTACGCGTACTCGGCAACCTTCAAAGGCGTCGGCGTGTTCGCCGGCGGCCCGTACATGTGCGCCGGCCACAGCAACTACACGGCCTGCATGTACAACGCGACGATCAGCGCGAGCATGCTGAGCACGATGCAGGCCGACCTCAACAACTGGAGCGGCACCGCGATCGACGACAAGGCGAACGTCGCGAGCCAGAAGATCTACCTGTTCGTCGGCAACAGCGACTACACGGTCGGCCCGAACCCGACGAACGGCGTGCAGACGCAGTACACCAACAACGGCGTGCCCGTCGCGAACCTCGACTACATCAAGCGCGACAGCACCGCGCACGTCTTCCCGACCGACTTCGACAGCACCGGCAACAACGCCTGCAGCAGCAGCGCGTCTCCGTATATCAGCAACTGCGGCTACGACGGCGCGAAGGCCGCGCTCACGAAGTTCTACGGCACGCTTGCCGCGCGCAACGACGCGCCGGCCGCGGCCCACTACATCGAGTTCGACCAGACCGCGTTCACGAGCAACGCCGGCATGGCCGCGACCGGTTGGGTCTACGTGCCGGCGAGCTGCGCGAGCGGCACGCAGTGCCGGCTGCACGTGGCGCTGCACGGCTGCCAGCAGAACGTCGCGACGATAGGCGACAAGTTCGTCAAGAACACCGGCTACACGCGCTGGGCCGACACCAACAACATCATCGTGCTGTTCCCGCAGACGAAGGTCGACAACACCAGCCACAGCACGTCGGCGAGCGGCTCGCTCGCGAACGCCAACGGCTGCTGGGACTGGATCGGCTGGTACGGCAGCAACTTCGCGCAGAAGGCCGGCACGCAGATGGCGGCGATCAAGGCAATGGTCGATCGGCTCGCGTCGGGGACCGGCTCCGGTGGTGGCGGGGGCGGCGGCACGCTGCCGGCGCCGACCGGCGTCGCGACCTCGGGCGCGACCGCCAGCAGCATGGCGATCGGCTGGGCCGCCGTCACCGGTGCGGCCAGCTACGACGTCTATCGCGACGGCGGCAAGGTCAACACCGCGGCGGTCACGGCGACGAACTACACCGACACCGGCCTCGCCGCCGCGACGACCTACTCGTGGACCGTCGCCGCGGTCGACGGCAGCGGCCTCGAAGGTGCGATGTCTGCGGCCGCCACCGGCACGACGAGCGGCACCACGCCGCCGGCCACCTGCTACACCGCAAGCAACTACGCTCACACGCAGGCCGGCCGTGCCCACCAGAGTGGCGGCTACACGTACGCGAACGGCTCGAACCAGAACATGGGCCTGTGGAACACCTTCGTGACGACGACGCTGAAGCAGACCGGCACGAACTACTACGTCATCGGCACCTGCCCGTGACGCCACGCCCATGACATTGCCGACGACGAACACGCGACGCTGATGCTCGAAACTGAAGGACTCACCATCCGCTTCGGCGGCCATGTCGCGGTCGACCGCGTGTCGTGCGCGTTCAAGCCCGGCACGCTGACCGCGATCGTCGGGCCGAACGGCGCCGGCAAGACGACGTACTTCAACCTGATCTCGGGGCAGCTCGCCGCGAGCGAGGGGAAGGTGCGGCTGAACGGCGTCGACATCACGAAGGAAGGCGCGCCCGCGCGCATGCACCGCGGGCTTGGCCGTGCGTTCCAGCTCACGCAGCTCTTTCCGAACCTGTCGGTGCTGGAGAACGTGCGGCTCGCGGTGCAGTCGCGCCGCCACGAAGGGTTGAACCTGTGGTCCGTGTGGCTGGACCGGCGCGACACGCTGGAGCGTGCGCATGCGCTGGTCGAACGCGTGAAGCTTGCCGACCGCGCGCATGCCCACGCGAGCAGCCTGCCGCACGGCGATCAGCGCAAGCTGGAGGTCGCGATGCTGATGGCGCTCGAGCCTCGCGTCTACATGTTCGACGAGCCGACCGCCGGCATGAGCGTCGACGACGTGCCGGTGATCCTCGACCTGATCCGGGCCCTGAAGGCCGAGGCCGACAAGACCATCCTGCTGGTCGAGCACAAGATGGATGTCGTGCGCGAGCTCGCCGACCGCATCATCGTGCTGCACAACGGGCAGCTCGTCGCCGACGGCGACCCCGCGACCGTGATCGCATCGCCTGTCGTCCAGCAAGCCTACCTCGGCATGGCGGCCGTGGAGGACGCGGCATGACCGGCGCGCTGCTTCGACTGGCCGGCGTGCACACGCACATCGGCGCGTACCACATCCTGCACGGTGTCGACCTCGAGGTGCCGACCGGGCAGGTGACGATGCTGCTCGGCCGCAACGGCGCCGGCAAGACGACGACGCTGCGCACCGTCATGGGCCTGTGGGCGACGGCGCGCGGCACCGTTGCGTTCGACGGCAAGACGATAGGCGGCGCCGGGCCGAACGGCGGCCAGCGCAGCACGCCCGAGATCGCGCGGCTCGGCATCGCCTACGTGCCGGAGAACATGGGCATCTTCGGCGACCTGAGCGTGCGCGAGAACCTGCTGCTCGCGGCGCGCGAGGCGCGTTCGGTCGACGACATCGACACGACTCGCCTGGACTGGCTGTTCGGCCTGTTCCCGGCGCTGAAGAATTTCTGGCTGTATCCGGCCGGCAAGCTCTCGGGCGGGCAGAAGCAGATGCTCGCGATCGCGCGCGCGATGATCGAGCCGCGCCGCCTGCTGTTGATCGACGAGCCGAGCAAAGGCCTCGCGCCGGCGATCGTGGGCAACCTGATCGAGGCCTTGCGCGAGCTCAAGCGCATGCAGACGACCGTGCTGCTGGTCGAACAGAACTTCAACATGGCACGTGCGCTCGGCGACACGGTCGCGGTGATGGACGACGGCCGCGTCGTGCACCGCGGCGCGATGGCCGAGCTCGCGGCCGACGAGGGCCTGCAGCAGCGGCTGCTCGGGCTGTCGCTGGGAGCGCATCAATGATCAGGAACTCGAAGACCCTCACCCCAGCCCTCTCCCGCAAGCGGGAGAGGGAGTGCCAGCGGGGAGCATTGCTCGGTTCTTCCCCCTCTCCCGCTTGCGGGAGAGGGCCAGGGGTGAGGGTGAACGAATGAGCACGACCATTGCCACCGCTCCGACCACGACGCCAGCCGCAGTCCCACAGGTCCGCTTCGACTGGATTCCGCTC
>Ga0070706_100001549_pt1 | contig 24041 bp, 20 predicted proteins | sample KBSK5501metaG_FD_65476 | JGI IMG/M metagenome (GOLD analysis project Ga0070706, IMG submission 65476) | Corn, switchgrass and miscanthus rhizosphere microbial communities from Kellogg Biological Station, Michigan, USA - KBS K5-50-1 metaG | ecosystem: Host-associated > Plants > Roots >... | reverse complement strand
GGAAGAGTCGCCGAAGCCGGCGAAGACGGATTGGATCGGATTTCATCTTCCTCTCGTTGGCTGTGAGCTCTCAGAGGAAATTGAAATCAGACCTTCGAGACGACCTGAATCACCATGGATACCTTCCCACTCACCCGAAAAAAAAGTGGGCGGGACGACGAGTCCCGCCCACTTTCCGAGACCAAGACTATGGGCCCGAAACCAGTGGACCGGTGCCCGTCGGAACCGCCGGGACGACCGGAACGACCGTGAAGATGTTCGGACCGTTAGGCGATGCGAGACCCAGAGGGTTGCAGCTCGACGGATCGAGCTGCGTTCCCGGAATGAGAATCGACAGGAAGGCGGAGGAGCCCTCGAAGGAGTAGTCCATCCACGCCTGATCGAGGTTCGTGCCGTCGCCGTTGTTGACGAAGCTGACCGCCACCCAACCCGCCGGCGCCGTCGGCGTCGAGAAGTTCGAGATGTTCAGCTGCTGCGTCTCCAGCGGGAAGTTGAACTGGGGCGACACGCAGGGCGACACGCAGACGCCCTGGGTCACCGTCAGCTCGTCTTCATCGAAGAAGGTGATCGTAACGACCGGCTCGCTCGTATCGCAGACGCCGCCGTCCAGCAAGTCAGCGAGTGTGCCAACGCCGAGTGGATAGTTCGCCGAAGCACGCCACGTGCGGAAGTTCGTCGTGATCCCGCCCGAGTTGAACCACCGAGCCGCCCAGTTGAGGCCCAGGGGCTCCCGCTGATCGCCGAAGCCCTCGTCCCACGGAGCGGCGAGCGAGAGATCCGTGATCGGGTTGCCGGATCCGCAGTTCGTGCAGACCGTTTCGGTGGACGGGAACCAGTAACGCGCGTAGAACGTGCGGTTCCGATTGGAGTCGTCCTGATTCAGGCTGCCGAAGGACGGGTCGGACTCGATGTTGACCGTGGACATGCCGTAGGTCGGGAGTCCCGCCCCCGAGGTGAAGAGGATCTCACCAAAGAGGTTGTTCTCCATGCCGATCGCGTCGTCGAGGTAGTAGTTCGCCTGCGACGGGTTCGACAGGTTGCAGTAGTTGGCGTGGTCGATGACGATGTAGCCGTGCTCCAGGCCGGAGATCACGCCGTCGACGTCGCCGGCGCAGTCGTGCTCGTCCGGCGTATCGTCCAGCGAGTCCAGAACCTGCATGAAGAACGGGCTCGCCGCAGTCCACGCGGGAACGGGGTAGAGCGTCGTCGCCAGGGAGTTGTCTCCCGGAAGCGCCGGAGAAGTCGGACGAATACGGATGAATCCGACTCCGGTCGGATCCTGAGAGTAGGTGAATGCGTTGGGGTTGCGCTGACAGGCGTCCTGGAGCGGCGAATCCCATCCCGTCACCGGAATGTTGCCCGTCAGCACCGATGCCATCGAGAATGCCTGGACGTCGAAGCCGGTCAGGGCGATGTTGAAGTCGAGGACGAGAGCCGAACGCTCGCTGAACACGTTGACGTGCGCGATCATCGGGGCCGAGGAGGCGTTGACGATGGTCACCAGCGTGTCGCGGGCGTCGGGCGTGCCGCCGATGATTCCGCCGGCCGCATCGACGCTGACCTGGAAATAGGGGACGAGCAGCGTCGCGCCGGGGCGCTGATCGACGGTGCACGTGATGGCGCCTGCTGTACCCGCAAGAGCGAGTAAGACGGCGACCGCCACGCACGTCATCACAGTTTTCTTCATTGAGATCTCCTCGTTACTGTTACAAGTTCGCAAACACACGATCGAGCTTTCCTTCCCACGAACGATCCCATCACCTCCCAAACCTCTATTTATTTACACCGCTAAAACTTGGGAACTGTTCCAGTTGGCTACCGCCTAGTGGCTGTCAGGGATGATCGCCCCCCGTCTCCGGCCCTGTCAAGGAAAAAAGAGGAATTTATGCTTCGGAATCATAAATTCGGGCTGAACTCCAGCTGTTCAAGTCACTTAGCCCTATTCCAGTAGACGTTCCAACCCCCCTTGTCCCGCGGATCCGCGGACGTAATGGTTTTCGAGAGGACGATATCCAGCCTTCCGTCCCCATCGAGATCCGCCAGACGGATGCACTGGCCCGGGGAGTCGATGCTCGGCTCGTCCGCCTGCGCGGCTTCGAAGAACGAGCCGTCCGGCCGCTGGAAGAAGAGGCGCAGACGCCTCGCTTCGGAATCCGCGAAGACGACGTCGTCCAGGCCGTCTCCGTCGAGATCGCCCATCGCCACCGCGTAAAGCATCGACTTGCCGTCCTTCTTGCGCCAGACGCGGTGCCGCGTCCAGTTCCCGTCGGCGTAGGCGTAGACGGTGATGCCGATTGCGCGCGCCGGCTCGGGAACGTTCGTCGTCATCAGATAGGTGCCCGCGAAAGCAGGATGTCGAGACCGCCCGAACGTTCCCGGTACTGTCACGAAATGGTAGGCGTAGATCTCGACCGCGTCGAAAATGACACCGGAGAACGAGCCATCACCTTTGTTCTTCCAGACCAGAGTCAGGCCCCCGCTGTAGTTGCTTCCGCTCAGGACGTCCACTCGGCCGTCGCGGTCGTAGTCCCACGCCGTGAGAGAAGTCGAGTACAGCCCGCCGACGAGGCCGTCCGGCTTGAACTCCCAGCCGTTGGAACCGCGGTTGAGATAGACGCGAATCTGTTGGTAGTCGAGTTTCCTGGTTTCGGATGCCTCCGGAACGTCCCTCGAGGCGACGATGTCGAGCTTCCCGTCTCCATCCGCATCGAGCAGCGCGACGGCCTGCGACGAGAAATCACGCGCCGGGAGACCCTTCCGCGACGTGGTGAATCCGCCTTTTCCGTCGCCGAGAAGGGCGACGAGCCCACCCCCATGCGATGCGCTGACGACGTCCATCTTCCCATCCCCGTCGATGTCACCCACGGCGACCCCGCCGTAGCCGATCCCGAAGGTCGTGGTGGGCTTTCCATCTTCGGAGAAGAAAGAGAGCGGCCACTCCGTGAAACCGCCTTTACCGTTTCCGACCCAGATATGAAGCTTGTTGTCTCCGATCCGAGGCGGAGGCGCGACGATGTCCGGAATCCCGTCGCCGTTCATGTCCGCCACGACGAAGGACGCGCGCCACATGCCGGAGGTGGGTAGGCCGGTTTTCTCCGCTTCGACCAGGCGAATGGGCGCCGCGGAACGCGGGGGGTTCAAGTCCTCGAAGTCCGACAGAGGAACCTTCGACGCCTCCGGGGTGCGCTGCATCGGCGGCGCGTTCGACGCCCGCGGCGTCCCCCGGCGGAGGGCTTCCTCCTCCGGCAGGCGCTTGTTTTGGATCGTGTAGTAATACTCCTCGTCCTCCTTGAAGAACTCCACCGCGAACCCAATCACAGGATGCCGGATGTGGCGGTCGTCCACGCGGATGTAGTCCTTCTTCGGGAGCCGCGTGATGACGTAGGTATCCGTCTCCTCGACGACGTTGGGATCCAAACGCGAAAGCGGAACGGGTGTCGGAGTGATGGATGGGGTCGACGCCGCCGGCGGGGGCGCGGAGGGCCGGCTGGAGGACGTGCAGGCCGCGGAGATGAGAAGGAGCAGAACGATCGGGGTACGTTTCACGAAGCCTCCTCGAAGCAAGTCGATTGCGAGTTGCCGGTTGCGAGTTGGTGACGACTGCGAAACCTCGATCGAGACCGCATTATTCACGCGCATGTCAAATCAGGTCCGCAAAGTGCGGTCGCGCGCGGTGGAAGAGCGCGGCTCCGAGCAACGCGGAGACGACGGCGAAGACGCTCAGGTAGAGGAGCGAGGAGGGCTCCGGGAAGGCGTGGAGCGTGAACGCGCGGCGATACAGGTCCACGAGGTGCGCCAGCGGGTTCGCCTCCAGAAGGGGCCGCAGGCGCGCCGGCACGAGCGAGGCGGGATAGACGATCGGTGTCGCATAGAAGAAGACCGTCAGGGCGATGCCGACCGCGTGCGTCGTGTCGCGGACGAACGTCGTCAACGTGGCTGCGATGCAGCCGAGCCCGAAGGTCAAGAGGATCTGCAGCAGAATCGCGACGAGAGCCAGCAGCAACCAGAGGAGGCGCAGGTGACCGAGCAGCGCGACGTAGACTCCGAAGATCGCGAGCGCGATGACCTCGTTGACGACCGCCGCCACGACGACGGAGAGGACGAGCGTTTCCAGAGGAAACACGGTTTTCTTGACCATCGCGGCGTTGTCCACCAGGACGGACGCCGAGCGCGCCAATCCTTCTTGGATCGCCATCCACGGCAGCAACCCCGCCATCAAGAACTCGGGGAAGCTCGCGTAGCCCGCCTCGACGGGGACGCGCAGCACGAGCGAGAAGACCCCGGTGTAGAGCAGCATCCAGAGGATCGGCTGGGCGAACGCCCAAAGCACGCCGAGGCCGGATCCGGCGTAACGCGCCCGGACATCGCGCACGACCATCTCCTTGAGCAGGAAGGCCTTGGAGGCTAGAGTGCCGGTCTTTCTCGACATGCTCTGAATCAGCGTCGCGCCCGGCATATTCTATGTTCTAATAGCATTTCCGGAGAAACGATGTCCTCCCACTCGCCGCGAAAGGTCGCTCTCGTCGGATCCCGCATCCGCGAGCTTCGCAAGGGTCGACATCTGACCCAAACCGAGCTCTCCGAGCGCATCGGCGTCGCGCAGTCCGATCTCTCCCGCATGGAGCAGGGAGAGTACAAGGTCGGTCTGGACACGCTGTTCAAGATCCTCCAGGTCTTCGATCTGAAGATGGGAGAGTTCTTCGGCGAGACCGAAACGCCTGCCGAAAAAGAGGCGCGCGACCTGATGACCGAGATCCAGGTTCTGTCGGAGGAGGCGCGTCAAGAAGTGCGCGACTTCGTCCGGTTCAAGAAACTCCAGGAAGAAACGGTCTCGGAGACCGACACAACGAAGGGCGAATCGGAAGAAAAGCCTTGAGTTGAGCGGCCCGTGGCCTAGAATCTCGGAGACGGCTAGAGCCTCCGGATGAGCGAACGACGAAAGCATCTCGAGTTTTTGCGCAAGACCGCCAAAGATGCGATCTGGAGCGGGGACTACGAGCGCGCGCTGACGCTCTACGAAGACGGGCTCGCCCTCGCGCGCTCCTGGAAGGACAGGGAGGTCGAGGACCTCTTCACCTGCAACCGGGCCACCACGCTCCTGGAGATGGACCGCCAGGACTTCGACCTTTCGCGCCTGAAGGAGATCGTCCTGCGGAGCCCGGGAAGCCCCAATGCCGTGCTCGCCTCCTACGCCTCCGCGCACGCGCACGAGGTCCGCGGCGAGTATTCGAAGGCGGCTTTCTACGCCCAGGCCGCGCTCCAGAAGAGCCGCGAGCTGAGGCTCGGCGAATGGACCGCGGCGTCTCTGAATCTGCTCGCGAACCTCGAGCTCCACGAGAGCCGATTCACGGAGGCGCGCGAGCTCTTCCAGGAGGCGCTCGACCGCTACGAGGGCAAGGGACAGGGTCAAACGTCGGAAGCCGCGGTCGTCGCCGATAACCTCGGCTACTGTCACATCGCCCTCGACGCCGTGCTGGTCGGGCTGCCGCTGGTGCACCGCTCTCTCTCGCTGCTCGAGAGCCTCGGGTCGCGTCAGGCGATGGACTATCCGTGCCTCGACCTCTGCTTCGCGTCGCTCAAGCTGGAGCGCGTCGAGGAAGCCGAAAACTGGGGCGTGCGCGCCCTCGGCCTCGGTAAGGAGTTCGGCCGTCAGGACGTGATCAAGAACGCGCACTATCTTCTCGCCGAGACGTACAGCGAGATGGGGCGGGAGCAGGCGGCCGACGAGCACTACGACGCGCTCGCGAACTACTATCCCAGCTTCCCCGCGCTGAAGAACTACCTTCACCAGATCAGCCTGATGGGCATGATCAACCTGAGAGCCTGATGCGGCACCCGAGACTGATCTCCCGGTGGCTCCTGGCGGCGGCGGCGGCGGCGCTGCTGCCCTGCGCCGCCCTCGCGCTGGAGGAGCAGTCGCTCTTGACCGCGGACGGCACGCTCCACGTCGTGCGCGCGGGCACCGCGGTCGACCTGGGCGTCGCCGCCGCCGCGTCTCCCGACAACGTGGTGATCGAGTGGACCACGCGCGCCCAGGACGGTACGCTGTCGACGTCGATCATCCCGGGCACGGACAGCGATTTCGGCAAGAGCGGTCTGCGTCTCGCCTTCGACGACCAGACCGCGACTCTCGTGCTGATCTGGACCGAGAGCATCTCGCCTTTCTCCCAAATCCAGGTCGCCACGATGCGCAACGGCGCCTGGACCAACACGGGCCTTCTCCCCAACACCGGCCTCTCCGGCGCGTACAACCCGCAGATGGTCGTGACGCATCAGCGGGTGAGCTGGCTCGACGAGCACGACAACACGGTGACGGCCACGGCCTCGATCCTGAACATCATCTGGTGGGAGGACGCCCAGTACGGACAGGCTCGTCTGGCCACGCTCTTCCTGGACGAGACCAACTTCGACCCGAGCGCGGTGACGATCTACGATCTTCCGACTCTGCTCGGCGGAGGCGGCGACACGCCCTACAGAGGGATTCCCACCGGCGCGTATCTCTACCCCAGCGTCCAGCCCGACGGGCTCTCCGGCGGGTTGATCGCGAGCTTCGCGGACCTGCACGATCAGAAGCAGAAGGTCGTCCGCGTCGGCTACCCCTCGGATCGGGGCAAGCCTTCGGAAACCGGCAACCTCAAGTGGCAGCGCCGGCACATCCCCATCGTCGGGATCGCCTCGCAGGGGGACATCGCTCGGATGACGCCGATGCTCGCCTACAACGCTTCTCTGGATGCGGCCGTCGGCACCTCGATCGGCGCGGGCTATCGGCCGACGATGTATTGGCGCGACGGCAACAGCCTCAAGTACGTGCGGCTCGAGGGCAGCGACTGGACGCCCATCCGCGCGGTGGCGATCGACGAAACCGTCACGTACGAGAAGGCGTTGTCGCTCGTGACCGGGATGGGATCGAGAAACTAGTTTTCATCGCGGCGGCGGCCTGCGATGAAAACTATCCCGAGCCGCTTCAACGGCGAGGGATCCCAAACTCGATCGTCGGCCCAAACTTTTTCATCGCGGACAAGCGAGCCGAGCCCGGGATCCTCGCTGCGCTCGGGATGACATCTCCTAGCGTCTCCTAGAGTCCCCTGGGCAATTCCTCGCGCACCGGCTCCTCGTAGAGTGAGTCGAGCAGAGTCGCGGCGTCGACGCCTGCGGTCGTCTGCGTTTTCGGCACCGCAACGCGGACGGTGTAGATGTGATCGCCGACCTGCCCGGTCCGGGGATCCTTGACGCCCTGTCCGCGCAGCCGGAACTTCTGACGACCCTGCGTGCCGGGCGGAATCTTGGCGCGCATGCGTCCGTGGATCGTCGGAACGTCGATCTCCGCGCCGGTGTAGGCCTCCTTCACGGTGATCGGGACCACGCCATGGATGTCGTTGCCATGGCGCTCGAAGTAAGGGTGCGGAGTCACCCGAACCGTGACGTACAGATCTCCCACCGGGCCGCCGCGCACGCCCGCTCCGCCCTTGCCCGGGATTCGGATCGTGCCGGCGTCCTCCGTCCCCTCCGGAATCTTGATCCGGACGCGCTCGGCCTCCGCCACCACCCCCTCGCCGCGGCAGGACGGACAGACGCCCTTTCCCGCTCGGCCCGTGCCGCCGCACTGCGGGCACGGCTTCTCCCGGCGAAGGGAAAGTGAGGCCGTTCCGCCGAGCACGGCATCGCGAAAAGGAATCTCGATCTCTCCGCGCAGGTCCTCGCCCGGCTGGGGTCCGGTGGCGGGACGCCGGCCGCCGAAGAAATTGCCGAAGAGATCTCCCAGGTCGCCGGTCTCGAAGTGGAAACCCTCGAATGACCCACCCGGGCCGAACCCGCCACCCGGGGCCCCGGCAGCCGCGCGGGGATCGAAGCCCGGGGTCGGGCCGGCGTGGCCGAACCGGTCGTAGGCCCGCCGTTTTTCGGCATCCCGGAGCACCTCATAGGCCTCCTGGACCTCCTGGAAACGCCTCTGGGCGGCCTTATCCCCGGGATTGACGTCGGGGTGAAGCTTGCGGGCCAGGCGGCGGTATGCCTTCTTGATGTCTGCCTCCGAGGCCCCTCGGGACACACCGAGAACCTCGTAATAGTCGCGTTTCGCCATGCCGCGCGGCGATTATAGCGACGCCAAACACGGCGACGCCGAAATTCAGCCATTGACAGCCGGAGCGAGACTAATATTATTAGCCTTATTCCTCGAAGCTTCTAATCTTATAAGGCAGCATGACGAAGCGTTGATTCCATGAGCATCGACGAAATCGATCTGCGAATCCTGGACATGCTCCAGCGCAACGGGAAGCTGTCGCAGGCGCGCATCGCCGGTGCCGTCGGTTTGACCACGCCCTCCGTCAACGAACGCATCAAGAAGATGGAGCGCCACGGAATGATCAAGGGATTCGTGGCGTTGCTCGATCACGAAAAGATGGGGCTCCCGTTGACGGCCTACGTGGACGTCGAGCTGGAGCACCCCCGCTTTGAGAAGGGCTTCGTCGACGAGCTGGAGAAGCTCCTCGGCGTCCAGGAGTGCCACTATCTCGCCGGCGATTTCGCCTATCGGCTGAAGGTCAAGGCGGCGGACCCCGCGGCGCTGGCGGATTTCCTCCAGCGGCGAATCGCAACGATCAAGGGTGTCCTTCGCGTGCAGGCGCAGATCTCGCTCTCCTCGAAGAAGGAGTCCACGCTTCTGCCTCTGATGCCCGAAAAGGAACCGGGGCCGGGAGAAGCGAAGAGGTAGGCGAAAACGACGTTTCAGGTTTCAGGAAATCGACTTGAAACTTGAAACCTGAAACTCGAAACCCTCCTAGAACCTTCCGGCCAGCCCCGCGTCCGCGTTGAAGAACTGCCGGTGCGGATGGGCGGCGAAGTTGTGGTACGTCAACCGGGCGACGAGTCCCAGGTGGTGCGCCAGACGAAGCTCCCCGTCGACCCCTGCGTGCCAGCCGAAGACGGTCTCGTCTCGATCGCGGAATGGAAGGAACTCCGGGCCGATCGAGTCTGGCTTCACGTGGTACCCGCCGATGCCGGCGAAGAGGCCGGCCGTGTAGAAGCTCTCCACGAACAGGTAGGAGGCGCCGATCGTCCCGTATTCGATGCGCTCCCTGTAGGCCGGAAGCGTCAGCGCTCCGGGAGCGCCGTCGACGGGCACGATCACGGTCGCCCCGGCGTTGCTTCCCGCCGTACGCATCGATCCGTAGGTCAGGCGCAGCAGCGTCTGCTCCTGGAGCCGGTAGTCGAGCCACCCGGTGACCTCACTCTTCTTGAATCGGTTGAGATGAAATCCGTGGTGGTTGCCGACATCGTTGACGAACCCGGCCGTCGCGCCGACGCCCCAGGTCGAAGAGGTCTGCGACATGCCCGATGCCGCGAGCGCGGTGCCGAGGAGGCCCAACCCGAGAACGCGCTTTCGCAACTTCACTCATCCCTCCGCCAAATCCGGTCGGCTCGCCGTCTCGGTCTTGCCGCGGGCCCGACTCTACCGGATCTTTCCCGCGGGAAAGGCTACAATCCCGCCGCTTTTCGGTTTACGGACGCGGACGCGGTATCGCGGAGGCGAAGAGTTTGATCGAGCTGGCCCGGGCCGCGGCACGATTCCTTCTGCCCTCCCTCTGTCTCGCGTGCGGTCGGGAACCGGTCGACGAATTCTTTCGCGGCGGAGTCTGCCGCGCCTGCTGGAAGACGCTTCCGTCGCGAGACCTCGAGGCCTGCGCGCGCTGCGCCGAGGCGCTCCCCGGCGCTCCCGCTCCGGCGCTCTGCGGGCGGTGCCTGCTCGATCCGCCGGCGTTCGGGTGCCTCCGCGCTTCGGCTCCCTACCGCGACTCGGCCCGCGGCATCCTTCTCGCGTTCAAGTTTCGTGGCGCCGATGCGCTGGGTGGCCATCTGGCGGCCGAGATGGTCCGGCGTCTCGAACGGCCGCCCTGCGAGGAGATCGTCGCCGTTCCGGCAACGGCGCGCTCGCGGCGGAGCCGGGGCTATCACCCCGCGGACGTTCTGGCGGATGGGGTCGCCCGCCGGCTGCGCCTGCCCTATGCCCGGGACCGCCTGAAGAAGATCCGCGAAACCGAGGTGCAGAGCCGGGTGCCCTCGACTCGTCGGACGGCCAACGTCAGACGGGCGTTTCGCGTCGTCGGCTCGCCGGCGAGGCGCGTGCTCTTGATCGATGACGTCGCGACCTCCGGGGCGACGGCGCGGGAATGCGCGCGCATTCTGGCTCGCGCCGGTGCGCAAACGATCACGGTCTGGTGCTTCGCTCGCGCGTCGCGGGTGGACGTGTCCGGGATCGAACCGTGAGGGCGCTCAATGCCCTGATCGTCCGAACGCTGCCCCTCGTTCCCAAGCCGATCGTGCGCACCATCGCTTCCCGCTACGTTGCGGGAGAGTCGCTCGAGGAGGCCCTCGCCACCGTTCGGGACCTCAATCGGGAAGGCTGCATGGCCACGCTCGACGTGCTCGGCGAAGACATCACGCGCCGGGAGGAGACCGAACAGACGGTGCTGGAGTATCGGCGCGCCTTAGAGGAGATCGGGGCCCGCGGACTCGACTCGAACATCTCGGTGAAGCTCACGGCTCTCGGTCTCAAGCTCGATCCGGAGTTCTGCCGCGCGCAATTCGACCGGATCGTGGAATGGGCGCGGCGCTTCGACAACTTCGTCCGGATCGACATGGAAGACTCGTCGGTCACGGAGGAGACGATCCGCATCTTCCTCGAGTTCCACCGGCGCTACGAAAAGGTCGGACTGGTTCTCCAGGCATATCTTCGTCGGAGCGTCGAGGACGCGCGGCGAGTCGCCGCCGTCGGCGCGAACGTGCGAGTGTGCAAGGGCATCTACGTCGAGCCGCCCTCGATCGCGTTTCAGGGGCGCGAGGAGATTCGCAGGAGCTATATGGAGCTCGTGGAACTCCTGTTCGACGCGGGCTGCTACGTCGGGATCGCGACGCACGACGTCGCCCTCGTGGAGCGCTCGCTCGCGACCATCGCGCGCCGTGGACTGACGCGCGGACAGTATGAGTTCCAGATGCTGTTGGGAGTGGCGGGGGACCTGCGGCGGCGTCTCGTCGGCCAGGGGCATCGGCTGCGCGTGTATGTCCCGTACGGAGAGGCCTGGTACGCGTATTCGGTCCGACGTCTCAAGGAGAACCCCGCGATCGCGGGTTACGTGCTGGCGGGTCTGCTGCGCCGCGAGAAGCCTCCGGTCCGGACGCAGTGATCAAGTGAAGAAGCTCGTTGTGGGGCCCAGAAATTCCCGATATTCGGCGCTTTCGGCGAGGCGAAGGCGGGGTAGCAATTGACAGCTCGGAATTCTATACTCCCGGGTTGGGCCGACGGGCCCACGCTATGACGCGGCGACGGAGCGCTCTCGTGGTTTTCGCTGTGTTGCTCTCGGCAGCGAGCCGATGGCTGCTCGCCGAGTCTGCGCCCGCCCCGATCTCCGGCGTCGTGCGCCACCTCGAGACCCCGGTTCCCGGCGTCCTCATAATTTTCTACAACCTCGGCGACAGCTCGCTGACGAAGATCCGAACCGCTCCCGATGGCACGTTCGTGCTCGCCTCGGCGCCCGTCGGCGTGTACGACCTGATCGCCTACAAGCGCGGATTCGAACCGGCATTGCGCCGACTGTGGCACCAGGCCGCCGCGGAACAGGTCTCTTCCGTTCAGATCGAGCTGTCTCGAAAGGGAGGCCGACCCGCCGGCGCGACGGAGGCGCCCGCGACGATCTGGGAATTGCGCGACAAGTTGCCGACGGACGTCCTGCGGGAGCTCGGCATCGAGGAGAGCGCCGGAGGCGAGCCCGTCGCCGCCGGAGGCGCTGCTGCCAGCGAGCGCGTGCCGATCTCGCGCATGCTGGTGGGCGAAGTGCGGACGATGACCGACGTCGCGAATGGCACGCCGGGAAGCGCTCTCTCCCGCGCGGCCGTCGGACTTCACGGCGGCTTCTCCAACGGCTGGCAATACGGCATCAGCGGCGATTACGCGACGCTGGGTACTCCGGACGCTCCATCCGAGACGACCACCGGAAACGCGGCGGGACTGGCGCTCGATCTGGCGCCCTCGGCGGCGGAAAAGGTCACTCTCTCGACGCGCCGGAACACGCTGTCGTTCGGCGACAGCCCCGCGAGTCTCCAGGCGCACGCCGTGAGCTGGAGCCGAGGCGCCGAGCAGGGCCAGGTCGAATCGGTCGCCGCGCGCTACATCGAGGAGACCAATCTCTACCGGGCGACCGCGCTCGGCACGTCGATCTTCCCCATCGCCTCGCGCACGTGGGAGATCAACGCCCGATACGACCGGCCCGCTACCGACACGCCCGGGATGGCGCTGACGATGACCTACCGGCACCGGGAAGCGACCGTCGGGCCCTCCGGAGTGGGCGCGGACGGCGCGTTCTTCGCGTCCACGCCCGACGCGGACCTCGCCGCGTCGAGCTCCGTCCGCGTCTTCGAGAACGGCGAAATCGCCGCCGGAGTCGTTGGACGCTACCTCGGCAACGCCGGGTACGGCATCGCCCCGACCGCGACGGCCCGCTACACGGTAGGACCCGCCACCGTCTACGTCCGCGGCCTCTACCGCGTGGCTGGCTCGAAGTCGAGCACGCCGACCGTAATGCCGCGCGTTGCCTCGGTCGAAGAGAGCCAGGACCCCGCCGCGAGCCAGTCGTTCGCCGTGGGACTCGAGCACCGCGCGGGACCGGATGGGTCGTTTCGGCTGGAGGCGTCGGAGCAGCGCATGAACGAGATCGTCCGCGCGTTCTTCGAAGGCGACTTCCTGACCGATTTCGAAAGCGTGTACCTGCTCGACGGCAATTCGGTGCGGCAGTACACGGCCGCCCTCCAGCAGCGGCTCACGGACAAAGTGGCCGGGACGCTCTCGGTCCGCTACGGCTCGATCGATGGAAACGTCGCGGCGGGCAGCCGCTCGGTCTACGGCATAGCGGGCAACCGTGGCCGTTTCATTTCCGCACGAGCGGCCGTCGAGGTGCTTCCGACGCGGACGGGCATCGCCCTGGTGATCAACGGAATCCGACAGGACCTTCGCACTCCGGCCTCGCGCGTCGCCAACGACGCCGACAAGCTCGCCGTCTCGGTCTCGCAGGACTTGTCTGTCATCGGTCTCACGCCGTTCGACGCAGCCTGGAAGCTTCTTCTGGCGCTCGAGTCCGCCCATGGAACGACGGTCTCCGGCGACCACAAGGACGAGTCCGGGACCGCCAATCGGCTGCTCGGAGGGGTCGCGGTCTCCTTCTGACCTCCCGCGCTCGGAATCGTCGTGCGGGCTTCCGCCCCTTGCCCCCCTTCCCGGCATCCAAAGAAATTTTGGACTGTATTCAAATTCTTGACGCGCGATGGCCGTCGGCGCTCCACCGCTCCGAAGAACTCTTCGAAACAAAGGGCTTATGAACGTCCATCGGGAATGCTGAAATGGCATTCGGATTGCTGAATCGCCTCCCGTGAACCGCCTGGTGAAGAAGAGTTTCGGCGGAGCGCTCGTCCTCGTGGCGCTGGCGGTGGTCGGCCTCTCCTTCGTAGATTTCGCTCGAAAGGTCGACAGCTTCAAGACCGCCGGCTTCACCTACCAGCGCGACGGCGGCGGCCTTCTGCTCGAGAGAGTCGACCCGAATGGTTCCGCGGCCCGAGCGGGGCTGAACGCGGGCGACCGGATCATCCTCGCCGACGGGCAAACCGCCGCCTCGCTCGTGCGCCCCGAAAAGGATCTGGCGCGACAGCCCTTCCCCCACCGGCTCGTGGTGATCTCCGGAGGCGAAGTCCGCGGGGCGTCGATCGGCGAGCCGACCGTGAAGTTCGATGCAACGTATCTCTTCCTGGCGTTCGTCGGCTTCCTGTACCTGATCATCGGCCTCTTCACGATCGCGAGGGAGCGGACGGCGCCCGCCGGCGTGTTCTGGGCGCTCTGCCTCTCGTCGTTCGCGGTCTATGTTCTGACGCCGTCCGGTCCTCATGATCTCCTCTGGCGGCTCTCCTGGATCACCGAAGACGTCTTCCGCGCGTTCCTTCCGGCGCTGCTGCTTCACTTCTTCCTGATCTTTCCGAAGCGGATTCGCGCGCCGCGCGTGATCCCGCTTCTCTACCTGCCCGCCGCCGTCTATGCCGCCGCCGAGCTGGCGCTTCTCCGTACTCGGCCCTCGCCGGCGGCCGCCGGCCTGATCGAGGCCGCCGAACGGTTCTGGTTTCTCTACTTCGCGGTCTACGCCGCCGCGGTCCTCGCTCGCATGGTCGACCTCCTGCGCCACCGCCGCGACGACGCGCAGGCGGAAAAACAGGTCCGCTGGATCGGCCTGGGCGTGGTCGTGGGCCTGGCGCCGTTTCTGATCCTCTCCGCCCTTCCCCGCGCCTTCGGTCTGGAGTCGTCGCTGTTGTCGAGCGTCGCCGTAGTCCCGCTCGTCTTCATCCCGCTGGCGTTCGCGTACGCGATCCTGCGGTGGCGGCTGTGGGACGTCGAGATCTTCGTGCGCGAGGCGATGGGGACGACCGCCGCGGTATTGATGGGCGGCGTGACGTTCGTGCTGCTGAACTCGCTGCTCGACCGGACACTCGAGGGAATGGCGACGACCGGCAAGAACGTCATCGCCTTTGCTTCCGGGCTCGTCATCGCGTCCCTGCTGGTGCCCGTCAAGAAGCGGATCACGGACGTGCTCGAGCGGATCCAGTACCACGACACGTACCGGGCCCGCCGCGCCCTCCTCGACATCGCGCGCGATTTCGCCACCCCGAGGCCTCGGGAAGAGGTCGTCCGAGCGATCGTCCGGCGGGTCGAAGAGGCGCTCCGCGTGGTTCCCTGCTCTCTCTTTCTCTTCGACGGGCCGGGACGGGACCCCGACTCGGCGGGCCTCGCCGAGTACCTCGCGTCGCACGATCCCCTTCGCCTGCGCGGGTCGGCGTTCGAAGCGGCGCCGGCACCCGCGCTGATGCGTCTGCACGCGCTCGGCTATCGACTGTTCTTCGCCATGCGTTGCGGCGGAAAGCTCGTGGGCGCCCTGGGCGTCGGCTACAAGGACGCGCGGATTCCGCTCTCCTCCGAGGACGAGGGCCTGCTGACCGCGGTGCTCGCGCAGGCGAGCCTGGCCTACGAGAACGCCCGTCTCTACGGCGCCCTGGCCGAGCGGCTCGAGGAGATCCGGGCGCTCCAGGAATACCAGGAGAGCGTCATCCGGTCCTCCTCTTCGGGCATTCTCGTGCTGGAAGCCGACGAGCGGATCCACTCGGTGAATCCCGCCTTCGCGCAGCTCGTCGGACGAAAGGAGGAAGATCTGCGGGGACGCTCCTTCCGCGAGATTCTGCCGAGCGTGGACCTCGGCCGCGCGCCGGCCGACGCCGACGCGCGCTTCCCGGCGCGCCTCGAAACGTCGGACGGGGAGACGCGGGACCTCCAACTCTCCGTTTCGGCTTTTCACGGCTCACCGGACCGGAAGGTCGTGATCGTCGACGACATGACGGACCGCATCCGCGTCGAGCGAGCCCTCGCCGAGCGCGAGCGGCTGGCGTCGCTGGGCGTTCTCGCCGCGGGGGTGGCCCACGAGGTCAACACGCCCATCGCGGGCCTCTCCTCGTACGCGCAGCTCCTGCTGGCGGAGACGGCGCCGGGCGACCCGCGCTACCCGATCCTGAAGAAGATGGAGCGCCAGACCTTCCGCGCCGCGCACCTGGTCAACAACCTCCTGGAGTTCGCGCGCCCTCGACCGCGCACGCGGTCGAAGACGGATCTGCGCGCCGTCCTCGCCAACGCCGCCGAGTCGGTCGAGACCGCGCTCGGCGGACGCCGGCTGGAGCTCGAATGTGACGGAGATCCGGTGCTGGTCCTCGGCGACCCGCGGGAGCTCGAGCAGGTCTTCGTCAACCTCCTGACCAACGCGCGCGACGCCTCCCCCGAGGGCGGCGTCGTGACCTGCCGTCTGGAGCGAAACGGCGAGAGCGTCTCGGTCACGGTGGCCGATCGAGGAGCGGGGCTCTCCGACTCGGCGGCGGAGCGCGTGTTCCAGCCCTTCTACACGACGAAGAAGTCGGGGGGCACGGGATTGGGGCTGGCGATCTCTCGAGAGATCGTGCGGCGCCATGGAGGGGACATCGCGCTCCGCTCGCGTGACGGCGGCGGAGCGGAGGCGCGCGTCGAGCTGCCGCTCGCGCCGGATGGACCCTCCGCATGAGAGTTCTCGTCGTCGACGACGAAGAAGTCATCCGCGACGTCCTCGGGACGCTTCTGACCCGGGAGGGCTATGAGGTCGCCGCGGCCGCCACCGGGACCGAAGCCATCTCCCTCTTCGAGACCGAGCCCTACGATCTGGTGCTTCTCGATCTGATGCTGCCCGATCGGTCGGGCCTCGAGGTCCTCAGAGACATTCGGCGGCGCGATCCCGATGCGGTCGTGGTCATCGTGACCGCTTACTCCTCGATCGAAGGCGCCATCGAAGCCATGCGCCAGGGCGCCTTTCATTACATTCCGAAGCCCTTCCAGAACGAAGAGGTCCTGCTCACGCTGCGCAAGGGGGCCGAGGCGCGGCGCCTCACCGAAGAGAACCGCCGGCTTCGCGAGGAGCTCTCCGAACGCTACGGACTCGGCCGCATCGTCGGCAAGTCGACCGGAATGCGGAAGGTGTTCGAGCTCGTGCGGCTCGCCGGCCCCTCCCGTTCGACGATCCTGGTCGAAGGCGAGAGCGGCACCGGCAAGGAGCTCGTCGCCCGGGCGATCCATACGCACTCGCCTCGCTCGGGCGCGCCATTCGTGACCGTCAACTCGGGATCCATGCCCGCGGATCTACTCGAGTCCAATCTCTTCGGACACGTCAAAGGGGCGTTCACCGGTGCGATCGCGAACAAGAAGGGGCTGTTCGAAGTGGCCGACGGCGGCTCCATCTTCTTCGACGAGATCGGCACGATCTCGCTCGACACGCAGGCCAAGCTGCTGCGCGTGATCCAGGAGAAGGAGTTCATGCGCGTCGGCAGCGTGGAGACACAAAAGGTCGACGCCCGCATCATCGCGGCGACGAACGTCGACTTGAAACGCATGGTCACCGAGGGCCGGTTCCGCGACGATCTCTATTACCGGCTGTGCGTCATCACGATCCCGATCCCTCCGCTGCGGGAGAGGCGCGAGGACATTCCTCTGCTCGCCGAACACTTCGTGCGGGTCTACTCGACCGAAAACTCCAAACCGATCGCGGGCGTCGATCCGGAGGCATACCGCGCTCTGCTGGACCACCACTGGCCCGGCAACGTCCGAGAGCTCGAGAACGCCATCGAGCGGGCCGTCGTGCTGTGTCCATCGGGCGGCCGGATCGGGCTGGACTTGCTCCCGGAGACCGTCCTGCAGCCGGACAGAGGCGAGCTGCCGATCCGGCTTCCGGAGAACGGCGCAACCTACAAGCAGCTCGTCGAGGAGTACGAGCGGCGCCTGATCCGCACCGCCCTGCGCCGCACCGGTGGCGTCCAGAAACGCGCCGCGGAGCTGCTGAAGATCAAGCCGACGACGCTCCACGAGATCATCAAGAGGCTCGAGATCAGGGAGTAAGTTCCAGGTTCCTGGTTTGTTGTTCCTGGTGTGTGTTTGAGAACCAGAAACCAGAGACCGCGTTAGACGAGCCTCCTGACCATCACCAGCGTGCGATCGTCGGCAAACGGCTCACCCTTCGAGTGCTCTTCGAGAGCGCGCGCGAGGCCCGCTTCGATCTCCGCCGCCGGCCGGCCGACCTGCGCCGTCAGGAATTCCTTCAGGCGCGTGATCCCGAACTCATTCCCTTGCGGATCGTTCGCCTCGGTCACCCCGTCGGTGTAGAGGAAGAAGAGGTCGCCGACCGAGAGCGTCAGCTTCGAGGAACCGTAGGGTTTTCCGGGAAAGAGCGCGAGCGGAAGGCCGTGCGAGCCGAGCTCCTGGATCGAGCCGTCGGTGCGAAGGAGGAGCCCGGGGTTGTGCCCCGCGTTGGTGTACTCGATCTCGCCCGAGGGTGGATCGAGCAGCAGGAGGAAGAAGGTGATGAAGCGGTCCGGACCGGTTCGCCTGGAGATCGTTTCCGAGAGGCGGCCGGTCATCTCGGCCACCGGAACGCCCTCGTCGGCCCACGCGTGGAACGACGCCTGAAGCGAAGCCATCAACAGCGCGGGCCCGACACCCTTGCCGCACACGTCGGCGATCGTGGCGTAGATCTTTCCGTCCGTACGCGGGCGAAAGTCGAAGTAGTCGCCCGAAACCTGCCGCGAGGCGATGTTCGAGCCGTGGAGCTCGTAGCCTGGAACGGGGGGCGGGTCCTCCGGGAGCAGTCGCTGCTGAATCTCGCGGGCGAGCGCGAATTCCCGGTCCATCTGGCGCTTCTCGGCGTTTTCCTGCATGAGCCGGGCGTTCTGGATCTTGGCCGCGGCGACGTTGGCGAGCGAGGTGAGGAGACGCAGATCCGCCTCCTCGAAGGAGCGATGGCCGACGCGGCAGTCGACGTAGATCAGCCCGACGACTTCCCCCTCGTTCTCGAGCGGCGCCGCCAGCACGGACTTGATTCCTGAGAGCCGGATCGAGTCGGCCAACGACACGCCGGAGCCGGACTCGGTGTCCATCAGGAGCAGGCCGTTCCTCTTCTCGACCACCGCGGCGACCAGCGTCTTGGAGAGGCGGATGTCCTCGGCCGAAATCCCCTCCGCGACGCGGACCACGGCGGGGACGAGCTCCCCCGTCGCGCGGGAGCGCAGGAGGACGAGGCCGCGATCGGGCTTGAGCGTCTCGAAGACCTTGTCCATGAGGAACCGAAGCAGCTCGTCGACCGAGATGTCCCGCAGGAGCTCGATCGTCAGCTCGTTGACGACGCGCAGAGACTCGATCAGCTTGCCCATCTGTTCGGCCGGCAGGCGCGGGTCGGTCTCCGTTGGGTGCGCTCGCAGAAGCTCGGCCGAGGCCTTGAGGATGGTGTTATCGAGCGGGTCCTCGCCGCCCCCCTCGATCCGGACCCGCGTCGTGGATTCCGATTCGACCTTCAGCGTCACGCCGCCGACCGTGATTCGGTCTCCCGGCTTCAACGCCTGAGTGGTCGTCAGCCGTTCGCCGTTCAGGAATGTCCCGTTGCGAGAGCCGAGATCCTCCACCGTCAGTCCGCCGTCGTTGTCGCGGACGATTCGCGCGTGCTGCCGGGAAAGCATCTTGTCGGAGACCGGCAGGTCGTTCATGGAGGAGCGGCCGATCGTCGTGACCGGCCGATCCAACGACACCTTTCGCGCGGCCATGCCGGGAGCGGTGATGTAGAGGTAAAACACGAATCTCCTTAGGTTTCAGGATTCTAACGCGGCTGCTCCGCCCTCCCCGAGCCCCCGGCCGACCCCCTGGGCGGCCGGGGGTTGCGCGAAGGGTCCAGGTTCCGTAGAATCGCCCGTTCCATGAAACCGAAGATCCATCCCGAGCTACACGAGGTTCTCGTCCACTGCGCGTGCGGGGTGACCTGGACCACGCGCTCCACGAAGAAGGAGCTGCGGCTCGAAATCTGCAGCAACTGCCACCCTTTCTTCACCGGCAAGCAGAAGCTCGTCGACTCGGCCGGACGCGTGGAACGCTTCCGGAAGCGCTACGAGAAGAAGGCCTCCCCCGGCGCCGCCTAGGGAATGCGCCCCGCGCCGTCTCTCCCACTTCCCTCGGCCGCCCTGTAGCGGCGCTGCTCGAAGTCCGACTGGCTGACAGCTGAGGGCTGGCAGCCGAGAGCTCGTTATGTTCGAAAAATTGGAAGACATCCGCCGCCATTACGACGAGGTCAAGGCCCGCCTGGGCGATCCCGCCTTCGTGCAAGACCATCGCGCCGTGCGCGACGCCCAGAAGACGCTGACCGAGTTCGAGCCGATCATCGCCAAGATGGAACAGCAGCGACAGATCCAGAAGGAGCTCGACGGCGCACGCGAGCTCGTCGAATCGCTCTCGCCGGGCGAGGAGCTCTATCAGCTCGCCTCGGCGGAGCGCGCCACGCTGACCGAGCGGCTCCGCGCCGTCGAAGACGAGCTGAAGGTGCTGCTGCTCCCGAAGGACCCGAACGACTCTCGCAACGTGTTTCTCGAAATCCGCGCCGGAACGGGAGGGGACGAGGCGGCCCTCTTCGCCGCCGAGCTCTTCCGCATGTATCAGAGATACGCCGAGCGCCGGCGCTGGAAGGTCGAGATCGTGGACCGTGACGACACGGGAATCGGCGGCATCAAGACGATCACGGCTCTCATCGAAGGAGACGGGGCGTATTCGAGGCTCAAATACGAGGGAGGCGTCCATCGCGTGCAGCGGGTCCCCGCGACCGAGGCGTCCGGGCGGATCCACACCTCCGCCGCCACGGTGGCCGTGCTTCCCGAGGCGGAGGACGTCGACGTCAGGGTCGACGAGAAGGACATCCGGGTGGACCGATTCTGCGCGTCGGGGCCCGGCGGCCAGGGCGTCAACACGACGTACTCGGCGGTGCGGTTGACGCACCTTCCGACCGGCCTCGTCGTGCAGTGTCAGGACGAGCGCAGCCAGATCAAGAACAAGGCCAAGGCGATGCGGGTGCTCAAGGCGCGGTTGCTCGAGATCGAGCGGGAGAAGCAGGAGGGGGCGATCGCCGCGGAGCGCAAGAAGATGGTTGGATCGGGCGACCGCTCCGAGAAGATCCGCACCTACAACTTCCCGCAGTCGCGGATCACGGATCACCGGATCGGATTCACGACGCATCGGCTACAGGACGTGCTCGACGGCAATCTCGACGAGCTGATCGAGCCGACCGCCTCCCACTTCCAGGCCGAGCGGCTCAAGGAAGAGCTGGCGAGGGCATGAGAGGAGCTATCAGCTATCAGCTGTCATCTATCAGCCGGAGACGCTCACAAGCTGTCTGGCTGAAAGCTGTGAGCTGAGAGCTGACAGCTACGATGACCACGGGCGAGCTCCTCAAAGACGCGGCCGAACGAGCGGTCGCGGCCGGCTCCGACGCCACGGTCTGGGACGCGCGCCTGCTGCTCGCGCACGCCCTCGGGGGCGTCTCGCCGCTGGCGCTCGATCCCCGACAGACCCTCGAGCTGGCTCCCGCCGGGCGCTTCGAGCGGCTGTGGGACAAGAGGCTGAGCGGCGTACCCGTGCAGCACCTCATCGGAGAATGGGACTTCTACGGCCGTCCGTTCCGCGTGGACGGGCGGGCTCTGGTGCCGCGTCCCGAGACCGAGGTCTTGGTCGAGGAGAGCCTCCGGGAGACCTCGGGCGCTCGACGCGTTCTGGACGCGGGTACGGGGAGCGGCATCATCGCGATCACATTCCTCCTGGAGCGGCCGGAGGCGACGGTGGTCGCGCTCGACGTGTCCGTGGATGCCCTCGCCCTCGCGAGGCAAAACGCCGAACGACACGGCGTGCTCTCGCGGCTGAGTCTGATCGCATCGGACTGGCTCTCGGCACTCGGGCCCGCGAAGTTCGACGCCGTGCTCTCCAACCCGCCCTATCTCGCGATCGGCGAGTCTCCGAGCCTCCCTCCCACCGTCCGCGATCACGACCCGCGCCGCGCACTCTTCGCCGGCACCGACGGCCTCGCCGCGATTCGCCAGCTGCTCGCCTCGCTGCCGGCCGTGCTGGCGCCGGGTGGGACACTCGTCTTCGAGATCGGCTTCGGCCAGGCGGAGGCGGTGCGTTCCGAAATTCTTTCGCGCCCCGTCTGGCGCTTCGTCAAGATCGTCCCCGACCTGGAGGGCATCCCGCGCATCTGCGTGGCGCGGCTCGAGTCCGCGGCCGAACGCATCGGGCGGATCCGGAAACCGTGGACAAGTTCGTAATCGAGGGACCGGCGCGCCTCGCCGGCGACGTCACCGTCTCGGGCGCCAAGAACGCCGCTCTGCCCTGCCTGGCGGCAGCCCTCCTGACCGAGGAGCCGGTCCGGCTTTCCAACCTTCCCGACGTCGCCGACATCCGGACGATGCGCCGGCTCCTGCAGCACATCGGCGCCCGGGTCGAGGCCGACGCGGACGCGACTCTCATCGAGGCGCCGCAGATCGGCGCGCCGGACGCGCCCTACGAGCTCGTCAAGACCATGCGAGCCTCGGTCCTCGTGCTGGGACCGCTCCTCGCCCGCAACGGCTGCGTCCGGGTGTCCCTTCCCGGCGGCTGCGCGATCGGGGTTCGGCCGATCGATCTCCACCTCTCTGCGCTGGAGAAGCTCGGCGCGGAAGTCCGGCTCGATCACGGAACGGTCGAGGCGAGGGCGACGCGCCTGAGAGGCGCCGCGATCCGTTTCGAGACCGTCACCGTCACGGGGACGGAGAACGCGATGCTGGCCGCGACGCTGGCCGACGGGACGACGCGTCTCGAAAACGCCGCGCGCGAGCCGGAGGTCGCGGATCTGGCGAGCCTGCTCGGGGCCATGGGCGCGCGCATCCGCGGGGCCGGCACGGATACGATCGTGGTCGAGGGCGTCGAGCGACTCGGCGGCGCGTCTCACGCGATCATTCCCGATCGGATCGAGGCGGGAACTTACGCTCTGGCCGGCGCGGCGACGCGCGGCGCGATCACGGTGCGCCGCTGCGCGCCGGAGCATCTCGGAGCGATGATCACCCGGCTCGCCGCGGCGGGCGTACGGGTCGAGTCTTCCGCCGACACGCTCCGCGTCGAATCGAACGGCGCCCTGCACGCCCACGACGTCGCGACGGCGCCCTATCCCGGATTCCCGACCGACCTCCAGGCGCAGTGGATGGCTCTGGCTGCGGGGATGGATGGCGTCGCGACGATCACCGAGACGATCTTCGAGAATCGCTTCCAGCACGTCGCCGAGCTCGTCCGGATGGGCGCACGGATTCGCCTCGAAGGCCGCTGGGCGGTCGTCGAGGGCCCCTCGCGGCTGACGGGCGCGAAGGTCATGGCGAGCGACCTCCGAGCGTCTGCCGCGCTCGCGATCGCCGCTCTGACCGCCGACGGCGAGACGACGATCGATCGCGTCTACCACCTCGATCGAGGCTACGAGAAGATGGAGGAGAAGCTGGGGGGGCTAGGAGCGAGGGTCAGGCGGGTGAAAGGAAATTGAGAGTTGAGAGTTGAGAATTGAGAGTACGATTGAAACCGGTTCTCCTAATCCTCAATTCACAATTCACAATTCTCAATTTGTCATGACCGACTGCCTCTTCTGCAAAATCGCGTCGGGGGGGATCCCCTCGAAACAGGCCTACTCCGACGAGCGCGTCTACGCCTTTCACGACATCGCGCCGAAGGCGCCCACCCACATCCTCGTCGTTCCGCGTCAGCACATCGCGAAGCTCTCGGAAGCGCAGCGAGAGGACGAGGGTCTGATCGGAGAGCTCGTCGGACGCGCCGCCGCGATCGCGCGAGAGCTGGGCCTCGATCACTACCGTCTCGTTCTCAACAACGGGGAAGAGGCGGGGCAGAGCGTGTTCCATCTGCATTTCCACCTGATGGGAGGACGCACCTTCAAGTGGCCTCCCGGCTAGGCGGCTGAGTTCCCTTTCGCGGGCATTCCGCTTGCTCCCGAGGTTGTCATGGCCGCCCCCGGCAGAATCCTCGTCGGCACCTCCGGCTGGCTCTACCCGCACTGGCGCGGAAGGTTCTACCCGCCCGGGCTCGGCACCGGCCGCTGGCTCGGCTATCTCGCCGAGCGCCTCCCGACCGTCGAGATCAACGGCACCTTCTATTCGCTGACTCGGCCGGAGGCGTGCCATGGCTGGCGAACCGCGGTGCCGGCCGGCTTCGTCTTCGCGGTGAAGGGCAGCCGTTACATCACTCACATGCTCAAGCTGCGGAAGTTCCGGGCACCGCTGGCGAACTTCTTCGCGTCGGGCATCCTGCGCCTGGGCGCGCAGCTCGGCCCGATCCTGTGGCAGCTGCCGCCCCAGTTGCGCTTCGACCGCGAGCGTGTCGAGCCGTTCCTCGCCGCGCTTCCGCACGACGTGCGCGGAGCCGAGCGTCTCGCGCGCCGCCACGACGAGCGGACGACCGGACGCGCGGCACTCACCGCGCCGGACGGCCGGGACGCGCCGCTGCGGCACGCGTTCGAGGTACGCCACGAGAGCTGGGCCTCCGACGACGCGCTCGCGACCCTTGAGCGGCACGGTGTCGCCCTCGTTGCCGCGGACACCGCGGGGCGTCATCCGCT
>Ga0070706_100001547_pt1 | contig 24043 bp, 19 predicted proteins | sample KBSK5501metaG_FD_65476 | JGI IMG/M metagenome (GOLD analysis project Ga0070706, IMG submission 65476) | Corn, switchgrass and miscanthus rhizosphere microbial communities from Kellogg Biological Station, Michigan, USA - KBS K5-50-1 metaG | ecosystem: Host-associated > Plants > Roots >... | reverse complement strand
GCTGTGCCACGAGCACGGCGCCGCGGTGATGCTGGTCACGCACGACATGGGCGTGATCGCCGAGACCTGTGACCGCGTCGCCGTGATGTACGCCGGGCGCGTCGTCGAGATCGGCCCGGTGCACGACGTGATCCATTCGCCGGCGCATCCGTACACGGTCGGGTTGATGGGCTCGATCCCGGCGATGGACGAGGACCGCGACCGCCTGCTGCAGATCGATGGCGCGATGCCGCGGCTGACCGCAATTCCCGCCGGCTGCGCGTTCAATCCGCGCTGCCCGAAGGTGTTCGCGCGCTGCCGCGTCGAGCGGCCCGACCTTATGCCGGCGCAGGCGACGCAGGCCGCGTGCTGGCTGCATGCGGCAGACATGAAGGCGGCGGCATGAGCGCCGTCATGAAGGCGCCGTTGGTCGAGGTGCGCGACCTCGCCAAGACCTTCGATGTTTCGCCGCCGTGGCTGAACCGCGTGGTCGAGCGCAAGGGTCGACAGTTCGTGCATGCGGTCGACGGCGTCAGCTTTGCGATCGAGCGCGGCAAGACGCTCGCACTGGTCGGCGAGTCCGGCTGCGGCAAGAGCACGGTCGCGCGGCTGCTCGTGGGGCTGTACGCGCCGACGCGCGGCCACGTGCGCTTCGACGGTACCGAGACGACGGCGACGCTGCGCTCGGGTTCGCGCTCGGCACTGGCGCTGCGCCGGCGCATGCAGATGATCTTCCAGGATCCGTATGCCAGCCTGAACCCGCGCTGGAAGGTCGCGGACATCGTCGGAGAACCGCTGAAGGAGCACGGCCTGGTTCAAGCCGGCGGCGATGGCAAAACCAGGAGCGTGCGCGCCGCCGATCTGAAGACGCACGTGGCCGAACTGCTGCGTTCGGTCGGCCTCGCGCCGGCCGATGCCGAGAAATTCCCGCACCAGTTCTCCGGCGGGCAGCGCCAACGCATTTCGATCGCGCGCGCGCTCGCCACGAGCCCGGAGTTCCTGGTCTGCGACGAGCCGACCTCGGCGCTCGACGTGTCGGTGCAGGCGCAGGTGCTCAACATCATGAAGGACCTGCAGCGCAAGCAGGGCCTGACCTACCTGTTCATCTCGCACAACCTCGCGGTCGTGCGGCATGTGTCGGATCAGGTCGGCGTGATGTATCTGGGGCGCTTGGTCGAGCTGGCCGACAAGGCCGAGCTGTTCGCGCGGCCGCGCCATCCGTACACGCGCATGCTGCTCGACGCGATCCCCGACATCCACATGAGCGGCCGGGCACGCACGCCGGTGCAGGGCGAGGTGCCGAACCCGTTGAACCCGCCGGCCGGGTGCTCGTTCCACCCGCGTTGCCCGCATGCGAACGAGCGCTGCAAGATCGAACGGCCGGCGCTGCTGAACATCAAGGGCGTGCAGGTGGCCTGCCACGCGGTCGAAGAAGGGCGGATCTAGCTCCTCCAGCCTTCAGCGCGAACGGGAGAGCGCTGCGGAGGGCAGCAGATGCTCGTGGCGGAACAGATCCGCCGTCGTCTCGCGTTCACGAATCCGCCACGCCTGCTCGCCGCTGACCATCACCTCGGCCGCACGTGGCCGCGTGTTGTAGTTGCCGGCCATCGTCATGCCGTACGCGCCGGCGGACAGCACCGCGATCAGGTCACCCGGCTGCACCGCCAGGCTCCGATCGCGGCCAAGCCAGTCGCCCGATTCGCAGACCGGCCCGACGACGTCGAACAGCATCGGTTTGTCGGAACGTTCGCGGCACGCGACGATCTGCATCCACGCCTGGTACATCGCTGGCCGCGCCAGGTCGTTCATCGCCGCGTCGACGATGCAGAAGTTCTTCGAAAGACCCGCAGGGTCGCCCTCGGGCTCGGTGCCCGGCTTGACGTAGAGCACCTCGCTGAGCAGCAGTCCGGCGTTGCCGACGAGCGAGCGGCCTGGCTCGAGCAGCACCTTGCGATGGCCGTGGCCGCGTGCGTCGATGCGTTCGAGCATCGCGCGCACCAGCGACTCGGCCGATGGCGGCGGCGCATCGCCCTGGTGGTAGTCGATGCCGAGTCCGCCGCCGACGTCGACGTGATGGATCGCGATGCCCTGTGCCTCGATCGCCTCGACCAGGTCGAGCAGGCGGTCGAGCGCGTCGATGTACGGGCCGATCGCGGTGATCTGCGAGCCGATGTGGCAGTCGATCCCGATGACCTCGAGTCCGGGCAGCGACACGGCGCGACGGTAGCTCGCGAGTGCATGGTCGTGCGCGATGCCGAACTTGTTCGCCTTGAGGCCGGTGGAGATGTACGGGTGCGTGCCGGCGTCGACATCTGGGTTCACGCGCAGGCTGACCTTCGCGAGGCGGCCCGCTTCGGTCGCGACCTGCGACAGCACGTCGAGCTCGCCGTCGCTTTCGACGTTGAAGCACAGCACGCCGGCCTCGAGCGCCTGGCGCATCTCGGCGCGCGTCTTGCCGACGCCGGAGAACACGACTCGCGACGCATCGACGCCGACGGCGAGCACGCGGGCCAGCTCACCGCCGGAGACGATGTCGAAACCGCAGCCGGCTTGCGCGAAGGTCTGCAGCACGGCGAGGTTCGAGTTGGCCTTCATCGCATAGCAAAGCAGGTGGTCGCGGCCCGCCAGCGCGCGCTGGTAGCTCGCGAGCGCCTGCAGCATGGCGCTGCGCGAGTAGACGTACAGCGGCGTGCCGTGCTCAGCGGCGAGTGTGCGCAGCGCGCAATCCTCGATGAACAGCTCGCCGTCGCGATACGCGATGTGCGGAGCGCCGGCCAGCGGCGCAGGCGTCGTCGCCATCATCAGCGCCCCGCGGCCGAGGCCGGAGCCGACGCCGCGGCCGGCGCCGGGAGGGTCAGCGGCCCCTTCTGGCCGCACGCCGCGAGCAGCACGCCCGCAGCCACCCAAGCACCTACTTTCGACACAGCCTTGATCGCGGCCGCTACACTCGTCTTGCGCTGCAACATGCGGCGATTCTATCGAGCGCTATCGATCGTATCGAGCGCCATGAGCATGAGCACCCAGATCCAGCCGACCCCGTTGAGCGATGCCGAGTACCACGCGAAGGCCGGTGCCGTGCTGGCCGCTGTCGAGGCGCGCGTCGATGCCTTGCTGCAGGACGACGTGATCGACATCGACGCGCACCGCACCGGCGGGCTGCTCGAGCTGGGCTTTCCGAACGGCAGCAAGATCGTGCTGAACACCCAGCCGCCGCTGCACGAGCTGTGGATGGCGGCGCGCGCCGGCGGATATCACTACAAGTTCGTTGACGGCCTCTGGCGCGATCGCGAAGGCCGCGAGTTCTTCGAGGCGCTGTCGGCGTGCGCGAGCGAGCAGGGCGGCAAACCGGTGATCTTCAGCCTCTAGCGCTTGAAGAGGTCGAGGATGCTCTTGCGCTCTTCCTCGTCGGGCGCAGTCGGTGCGTTGCCCGGCATCTTGTCCTCGAGGCCCAGGCTGCTGACGCCCGAGCCGCGCGCGAACTCTTCGTAGTACCACTCGTCGTTCATGTTGACGACGCCGTCGGGCGGCGTGAACGGCTGGACCGGCACGCCCTTCAGCGCGACCTTCATGTACTCGATCCAGATCGGCAGCGCGAGGCCGCCGCCGGTTTCGTTGTCGCCGAGCTTGCGCGGGTTGTCGTAGCCGATCCAGACGATGCCGACGACGCTGCGCTGGAAGCCGGCGAACCAGGTGTCGATCGAGTCGTTCGTGGTGCCGGTCTTGCCGTAGAGATCCGTGCGGCCGAGCGAGCGTTGCGCCGCGGCTGCGGTGCCGCGTGCCGCCACCGACTGGAGCAGGCTGTCCATCACGAACGCGTTGCGGGCGTCGAGCGTGCGCATCGATTCGTCGAGCGTCGGCACGATCGCCTCGTTCAGCACGCGGCCCTTCGTGTCGGTGATCCGGCTGATCAGCATCGGGTTGACGCGGTACCCGCCATTCGCGAACACGCTGTACCCGGAGGCCATCTGCAGCGGCGTGACCGAGCCGGTGCCCAGCGCCATCGGCAGATAGGCGGGATGCTTGTCGGCCTCGAAACCGAAGCGCGTGATCCACTGCTGCGCATACGGCGCGCCGATCGCCTGCAGGATGCGGATCGAGATCATGTTCTTGGACTTCTCGAGCCCGCGCCGCAGCGACATCGGGCCCTCGAACTTGCCGTCGTAGTTCTTCGGCTCCCACGGCTGGCTGCCGGTCGAGGTCGCGTCGAAGAACAGCGGCGCGTCGTTGATCACGGTCGCCGGCGTGAAGCCCTTTTCCAGCGCGGCCGAGTAGATGAACGGCTTGAAGCTCGAGCCCGGCTGGCGCCACGCCTGCGTCACGTGGTTGAACTTGCTCTTCGCGTAGTCGAAGCCGCCGACCATCGCGCGGATCGCGCCAGTTCGCGGGTCTACCGCGATGAACGCGCCTTCGACTTCGGGCTGCTGCGTCACGCTCCAGTCGCCCTTGGCGCCGCGGACCAGCCGCACGACGGCGCCGGGGCGAATCTGCGTCTTCGGGTTGCCCTTGGGCACGAGGCCCGAGGTGACCGGCTTCAGCCCGTCGCCGGTCACCGTGATCGCCTCGCCGCTTTGCAGCACCGCGACGACCTTCTTCGGGTTCGCCTCGGTGACGATCGCGGCCTTCAACTCGTCGTTGTCGGGATGGTCTTGCAGCGCTTCGGCGATGCGCGCATCGATCTCCTTCGGGTTCGCCGGCAGGTCGACGTAGTCCTCGGGGCCGCGGTACACCTGGCGCCGCTCGTAGTCCATGATGCCGCGGCGCAGCGCGCGGTAGGCGACCATCTGGTCGTCGGACTTGAGCGTCAGGTAGACGTTCAGGCCGCGCGTGTAGGCATCGTCGCCGTATTGCGAAAAGATCAGCTGGCGCGCCGCCTCGGCCACGTACTCGGCGTGCACCGCGACTTCCGCTGGTGCGCGGTAGCGCAGCGTCTCGTTCTTGGCCGCATCGCGCTGCTCGGGCGTGATGTAGCCGTTGTCGACCATGCGCTCGAGAATGCGAACCTGGCCGGACTTCGCGCGGTCGGGATTGTTGATGGGGTTGTAGGCCGACGGCGCCTGCGGCAGCCCGGCGAGCATCGCCGCTTCGGCGATCGAGATGTCTTTCAGCGGCTTGCCGAAGTAGATCTCCGCAGCCGACGCGAACCCGTAGGCGCGCTGGCCGAGGAAGATCTGGTTCATGTAGACCTCGAGGATCTGGTCCTTGGTCAGCAGGCTTTCCATCTTGAAAGCCAGCAGCATCTCGTAGATCTTGCGCGTGTAGGTCTTCTCGGTGGAGAGATAGAAGTTGCGCGCGACCTGCATCGTGATCGTCGAGGCGCCTTGGCTGCGCGAGCGGCTGAACTGCGCGAGGCCGGCGCGGAACACGCCTTTGATGTCGACGCCGCTGTGCTGATAGAAGCGCGAGTCCTCTGAGGCGAGTACCGCCTCCTGCATCACCTTCGGGATCTGCGCGAGCGGCGTGAAGTTGCGGCGCTCCTCGCCATACTCGCCGAGCAGCACGCCGTCGGCCGAGAAGATGCGCATCGGCAGCTTCGGCCGGTAGTCCATCAGTCCGCTGATCTCGGGCAGGTTCGGGTAGGCAACCGCCAGTGCGATCGCAACCAGCATCACGACGCTGAGCGCCAGCGCGGCCGCCAGTGCGAACAACCAGGCCACGCTCTTGGTCAGCCAACGGGCCCACAACGGCATAGACGGTGCGTTGGCGGGCCGGCTGGCCTCGCGCTCGGTTTCACTCATGGGGCTCCAGCGGGGGACTCCAGCGTTGACAGGCCATTATAGAAACCGCCCAACTGGTCGATATGGTGCGGATACGCGAGCGCCAACATACGAAAACGGGCCGCGCTCAGCGTTCACCCGCAACCGATTGTGACGCCCGTTCCGCGTGTGAGTTTTGCAACGAGAAGCGCCGGCAAAACCGGGTTTTTTCTTTGTGGCACAAAGGCTTTACTGCTAGCATTCAAGTAACTTATTAACAATCCAGCAGGCCTGTTCGAGCGCTGGGGGAAAGGCGTCGTGAGTTTTCTGGACACCTTGTTGGGGCGCAAACATCCACCGATGATCGGGCTCGACATCAGCTCGTCGAGCGTCAAGTTGGTGGAGCTCGGGCAGACAGCCAGCGGCGAGTACGTGCTCGAGCGATTCGGCATGGAAAGCTTCGAAAAAGGCTGGATCGCCGATGGCCAGATCGAGAAATTCGACGAGGTCGCCGAGGCCGTCAAGCGCGTCGTCACGAAGAGCGGCACACGGACGCGGCACGTCGTGATGGCGATGCCGCAGTCGGCGGTCATCACGAAGAAGATCATGCTACCGGCCGGCCTGCGCGAGGAAGAGCTCGAGTTGCAGGTTGAAACGGAAGCTAACCAGTACATTCCGTTTTCGCTTGACGAAGTGAGTCTGGACTTCAGCGTGATCGGCCCGAGCCCGACCTCGGTCGGCGACGTCGAGGTGCTGATCGCGGCGTCGCGCAAGGATCGTGTGCAGGATCGGCAGGGTCTTGCCGAGGCCGCGGGTCTGAAGCCGGCGGTGCTCGACATCGAATCGCACGCGTCGCGCCTCGCGATGAGCCGGTTGATCGGCGCGCTGCCCAACGAGGGCAAGGATGCGCTGGTCGCGCTGTTCGAGATCGGCGCCGACACGACCAGCCTGAAAGTGCTGCGCGATGACGAAATGCTGTACGACCGCGACCAGGCGTTCGGCGGCTCGCAGCTCACGCAGCTGATCTCGCGCCAGTACGGCTTCTCGTTCGAGGAGGCGGAGCAGAAGAAGCTCACCGGCGACCTGCCGGACGACTACGAGGCGTCGCTGCTCGCGCCGTTCGTCGACAGCCTGTCGCAGGAAATCGGCCGCGCGCTGCAGTACTTCTTCACCAGCACGCCGCATCACAAGGTGCACTACGTGATGCTCGCCGGCGGCACCGCGACGCTGCCGGGGCTGAAGGACCGGGTGACCGAGCTGACCGGCTTCGCGTCGATGGTGGTCAACCCGTTCGAGAACATGAAGCTCGGCTCGGCCGTGCGCGAGAGCAAGCTGCATCGCGAGGCGCCGTCGTATCTCACCGCCTGCGGCCTGGCGATGCGGAGGTTCTTGCAGTGATCCTGATCAACCTGCTCCCGCACAGGGAGGAACGGCGCAGGCGCCGCAAGATCGCGTTTTTCGCCGGCCTCGGCGTGGCGGCCATCGCGGGGCTCGCGATCGTCGGCGTCTGGTACCTCGTGGTCCAGCAGCTCATCACCGGGCAGCAGGAGCGCAACCAGTTCCTGCAGGCCGAGATCGCGAAGCTCGACGCGCAGATCAAGGACATCGCGACGCTGAAGGCCGAGATCGCCTCGCTGGTCGCGCGCCAGAAGGCGGTCGAGGATCTGCAGGTCGACCGCAACGTGCCGGTGCACCTGCTTAACGAGCTCGTCAAGCAGACGCCCGAGGGCATCTACTTCACGTCGGTCAAGCAGGACGGCCAGATCCTGGCGGTCAACGGCATCGCGCAGACGCAGGAGCGGATCTCCGAGTTCCTGCGCAACACCGCCTACAACTCGGCCTGGCTCATGAAACCCGAGCTGGTCGAGAGCAAGGCGACGACCGTCACAGCGGCGAACCGCGAGCAAAAGCGGTTGTTCGACTTCACGGTGCGCGTGGGCGTCAAGCGCCCGCAGGACATCAAGCCGGCAGACGGTGGCGCCTCGGCGCCCGTGCCGGCCAAGGCGGCCAGCGCAGCCGCCTCCAAGGTTTGAGGGATCGACGACATGGCGACCACCACCAAGGGCATGAATGTCGACCTGAACTCGGTCTTCGAGGGCGCGGTTTCGCAGTTCCGCAGCCTGAACCCGAGCGAGCCCGGCCAGTGGCCGGTGCTGCCGAAGCTGATGACCTGGCTGGCCGTCGCGGTCGCGATGGTCGTCGTCGGCTGGTTCATGCTGCTCTCGCCGGCCCACGACGAGCTCGACGCCGAGCGCGCGAAAGAGCCGACGCTGAAGGCCGATTACCGCAACAAGCTCGGCCAGGCCGTCAACCTCGCCGAGCTGCGCAAGCAGAAGCTGCAGGTCGAGGAGTACGTGACGCAGCTCGAGAAGCAGCTCCCCGGCAAGGCCGAGATGGATGCGCTCCTGTCCGACATCAACCAGGCGGGCCTCGGGCGCGGCCTGCAGTTCGAGCTGTTCCGTCCGGGGCAGGTCGTCGTGAAGGACTACTACGCGGAGCTGCCGATCGCGATCAAGGTGTCGGGCCGTTATCACGACATCGGCTCGTTCGCGGGTGATGTCGCGAACCTCTCGCGCATCGTGACGCTGCACAACATGAACATCGCGGCGGACAAGAGTACCGGCGGCAGCGGTCAACTGTCGATGGAGGCGACCGCGCGCACCTATCGCTATCTCGACGCGGCCGAGCTCGACCAGATCAAGGCGAACAACGCGAAGGCCAAGGCGGGGGCGAAGAAATGATGGGCACCGCAGTGCGAACCGCAACGCTGCTCGTGGCGAGTGCCGTGATCCTGGCGCTGGCCGGTTGCGGCGAGCAGGAAGAGCTGACGCAGTGGATGGAACAGCAAAAGCGCGAGGTCAAGCCGAACGTGCAGCCGCTGTCGCCGCCGAAGAAGTTCGTTCCCGAGCCCTACATCGCGCTCAATGGCGTCGAACCGTTCAGCGCACAGAAACTCACGGTCGCCCTCAAGCAAGAGGCAAGGCAGCCGAATTCATTGCTGGCCGCAGAGATCAACCGGCGCAAGGAACCGCTGGAGGCGTACCCGCTGGACAGCATGCGCATGGTCGGCAGCGTATCCAAGAGCGGACGACCCTACGCACTGTTGAAGGTCGACAACCTGCTGTATCAGGTCAAGCAGGGCGACTATCTGGGACAGAACTACGGAAAGATCACCAAGATCTCCGAAACCGACGTCTCCCTCAGAGAAATTGTTCAGGATGCCGCGGGCGAATGGATCGAGCGCACGAGCACCCTCCAACTACAGGAGAGGGCGCGATGAGCGGCAAAGCGAAGAGCATCAATCAGGAGATTCAGATGATCAGCAACTGGCGCTCGCGGGCCTTGGCGTTCGCTGTGTTCCTCACGGCGAGTGCTTCGGCCATGGCGCAGAACGCCATACAGGCTATCGACAGCACCCAGCAGGCCGGCTCGGAGGTCGTGCGCATCGAGCTGAGCCAGCCGCTGCCGTCGGTGCCGGTCGGGTTCACGATCCAGACGCCGCCGCGCATCGCGATCGACCTGCCGGGCGTGACCAACGCGCTCGGCAAGTCCAGCGTCGAGATGAACCAGGGCAACCTGCGCTCGGTCAACGTCGCGCAATCCGGTGAGCGCACGCGGCTCGTGCTGAATCTGAAGAAGGCGAGCAACTATCGCGCGGAGCTGCAGGGCAAGGTGCTGCTGGTCGTGATCGACAGCTCGGGCCCGCCGACCGCCAACCCCAGCGCTGCCGCCGCGACTGCCGCAACGCCGCCGCCCGTTCACTTCGCCGAGAGCTTGAACCGCAACCCGGTCGCGCTGAAGGACATCGACTTCCGCCGCGGCGCGGACGGTGCCGGCCGCGTGATCGTCGAGCTGCCGAACAACCAGGTCGGCGTCGACATCCGCCAGCAGGGCCAGAGCCTGGTCGTCGAGTTCCTGCGCTCGACCTTGCCCGACAACCTGCGCCGTCGCCTTGACGTCACCGACTTCGGCACGCCCGTGCAGGCCGTGACGACAACGCAAAGCGGCGACCGCGTGCGCATGGTCGTCGAGCCGCGCGGGGTGTGGGAGCACAGCGCCTACCAGAGCGACAACCAGTTCGTGCTCGAGGTTCGCGCGCAGAAGGTCGACCCGAACAAGCTGACGCAAGGCCCGGGCTACGCGGGCGAGAAGCTGTCGCTGAACTTCCAGAACATCGAGGTTCGGGCGCTGCTGCAAGTCATCGCGGACTTCACGAACTTCAACGTCGTGACCAGCGACACCGTCACCGGCAACGTGACGCTGCGGCTGAAGGACGTGCCGTGGGATCAGGCGCTGGACATCATTCTGCAGGCCAAGGGCCTCGGGCTGCGCAAGTCGGGCAACGTGATCCTGATCGCGCCGAAGGACGAGTTGAACGCGAAGGAGAAGGTTGATCTGGAGGCGAAGCAGCAGATTGCGGCGCTGGAGCCGATGCGTACGCAGGCGTTCCAGTTGAACTACGCGAAGGCGGAGGAAATCGCCAAGGGCCTGACGGGGCAGTCGAGTGGTGGCGGGTCAGGGGGTAGCTCGACCAGCTCGCGGATTCTGTCGTCGCGCGGCAGTGTGATCTTCGAGACCCGCACGAACCAGCTCTTCATCAGCGACATCCCGTCGAAGCTGCAGGAAGTCCAGGACATGATCGCGAAAATCGATATCCCGGTCCGCCAGGTCGAGATCGAAGCGCGGGTCGTGATTGCGGATGATACGTTCGGGCGGTCGCTCGGCGTGAAGCTCGGCGCGACCGATCTGCGCGGTATCCGTGGCGGCATTTCGGGCTACAACGTGGGTGGCAGCAACTACGTGTCGGTCGGGGGAAACACCAGTGCCGTGGGCGCGCAGACCGGCCAGACGAGTGGCGGGCTGACGTACAGCGACTCCAATATGGTCAATCTCCCGGCGACCGCGCAAGGCGGTAACGATGCTGCGACGATTGCCTTCTCGCTGTTCAGTGCTGGAGCGAACCGCTTCCTGAACCTCGAGCTGTCGGCCATCGAAGCGGACGGCAAGGGCAAGATCGTCTCGAGCCCGCGGGTCATCACGGCTGACCAGCAAAAGGCATTGATCGAGCAAGGTGAAGAGATTCCGTATCAGGTCGCGACCTCGAGCGGTGCCACCTCGGTGCAGTTCCGCAAGGCGAACCTCAAGCTCGAGGTGACCCCTCAGATCACGCCCGAGGGCAACGTCATCCTTGATGTCGATGTGACGAAGGACAGTCGCGGTACGTCCGCTGGCTCGGCCGGCTTTGCGATCAACACCAAGCACGTGCAGACCAAGGTGCTGGTCGAGAACGGTGGGACGGTAGTGATCGGCGGCATCTTCGAGCAGAACGAGCGCGACGATGTCTCCAAGGTGCCATTGCTCGGCGACATTCCGTATCTCGGCTACTTGTTCAAGACACGCACGAAGTCCAACAGCCGGACCGAGATGCTGATCTTCCTGACCCCTAAACTCGTCACGGACCGGTCGACGGCTCGTTGAGGCAAAGAGCTCGAACCATGAAGGCTATGAAGAAATACACGAGAGGTTTGTCCTTGGCGTCCTTGGCGCTGCTCGCAACACTTGCGGCGTGCGGAGGGGGTGGCGACGACGAGGCAGGCAGCAGCGGCACTCTGACTACCTCGATGACCTCGATCGATTTGAAGGGCGGGAGCGCGACGACCTGCTACAGCGGCTTTGCCTACCGGGTGTTCGTCTATGGTGGCGCTGCGCCGTACCAGGTCGTGACCGACGTCCCGGATGCGCTGGTGTTCAACCAGAACGAAGTGAGCACCTCGGTGGGCGGTGTGGGAGGCTACTTCGATGTGTCGGGCAACGGTGTGTGCTTTGCCAAAGGCACGATCATCGTCACCGACAAGCTCAACAATCGGACGACCATTGCGGTCACGAATGTCGTGGGCACCAGCTAAGGCCTGCGTGATCGGTGCACGCGAGTGCCGGTAGCGCTCTGCTCCGGCGGAGGTACACATGCGTCCAGCGGTTATCGTTGAGGGATGCAAACCCAGTGGCCGCGGCCGATCGCGCTGATCGGCATGCCCGGCGGCGGCAAGTCGACCGTCGGGCGCCAGCTTGCGCGCCATTTGAACGCGCAGTTCATCGACTCGGATAACGAGATCGAAAGGCGCATCGGATGCTCGATCCGCGCCTTCTTCGAGCGCGAGGGGGAGGCGGCGTTTCGAGAGGTCGAGCAGGAGGTCGTCCTTCAACTGACGGATCGCAAGGATGCCGTTGTGGCGACTGGGGGCGGTGTGGTCCTGCGCGAGGTCAACCGCATTGTGCTGCGGGACCGTGCAAGCGTCGTCTATCTTCGCTCTGCTCCCGAAGAGCTGTTCCGCAGACTGCGTCACGACACCCGCCGCCCGCTGCTCCAGGTGGCGGATCCGCTGCGCAAGTTGCGCCAGCTTCATGCCGAGCGGGATCCCTTGTACCGCGAGACCGCGCACTTCGTCATCGAGACTGGCCGACCATCGGTGTCGACACTCGTCAACATGATCTTGATGCAACTCGAACTCGCCGGGGTGCTCGATCCGGATCCGGTGCCTTTGGCCGCCCCTGCGCGTCCTGGCGCCTGATCGGCCAACGCGTGGCCCCGTACACTTGGGGCATGGTCAGTCCTCAACCCCCTGCGACGTCCGTGCGGATCCCGCTCGGCGAACGTTCGTACGACATCCTCATTGGCCGGGGCCTGCTCGATGCGCCAGAGAGTTGGCGTGGTCTCCCGACTGCGGCGATCGCGGTCATCGTGACCAACAACGTGGTCGGCCCTCTTTATGCCGCGCGTCTCGAGGCATCGCTGTCGGTGCTGTACCCGCGCATCATCGTGATCGAGTTGCCGGATGGCGAGGCCTCCAAGTCCTGGGATTCGATGAGTCGCATCTTCGATGTGCTGCTCGAAGCGGGGTGCGACCGCAAGACCGTCTTGTTTGCCCTTGGTGGAGGCGTGATCGGGGACCTGACCGGGTTCGCGGCGGCTAGCTACATGCGAGGAGTGCCGTTCGTGCAGGTGCCGACGACGCTGCTGGCGCAGGTGGATTCGTCCGTGGGGGGAAAGACGGGGATCAATCACCCACTCGGCAAGAACATGATCGGCGCGTTCTATCAACCCATGCGAGTGGTCAGCGATCTGGGAACCCTGGATACGTTGCCGCGGCGCGAACTGTGCGCGGGCCTTGCAGAGGTCATCAAGTATGGCCCGATCGCTGACGAACCCTTCCTTGACTGGATCGAAACGAATCTGCCGGAGCTCTTGGCGCGCGAGCCCTCGGCAATGGCTTACGCGATCCGGCGATCATGCGAGATTAAGGCGACCGTTGTTGCCCGAGACGAACGGGAGTCCGGTCTTCGGGCTATCCTGAACTTCGGACACACGTTCGGTCACGCGATCGAAGCGGGCCTTGGCTATGGCACGTGGCTGCACGGCGAGGCCGTGGGGTGCGGCATGGTCATGGCCGCGGATCTGTCAGTGCGGTTAGGCTTGATTTCGATGGCCGAGTCGCAGCGCATCCGGCGTATTGTCGAATGCGCTGGACTGCCGGTGCGGGGGCCTCGGCTTGGTGTCGGACGCTATTTCGAACTGATGCGGCATGACAAGAAAGCGGCCGCAGGGGAGATCCGATTCGTTGTGATCGAAACGTCGGGGAAGGCAGCTGTTTGCAGCGCTCCTGATGACCTGGTGCGCCAGGTCATCGAGGCCAACTCGTAGGGCACGCCACCGCCGCACAGACGAGCGGCTCAACGCAACGGATCGGCGGCGCGGCCCGCGGGCCATGGTGGTCAAGAATGGGTAATGGCCCAGACAACACCATTGCCATTGTTCGCAGCGCGCCGTGCGAGGCGACGCGAGTCCGGTTTCACGCTGCTCGAAGTCCTGGTCGCGATCATCGTGCTGTCGTTCGGCGTGCTCGGGGTGGTCGGATTGCAGGCAGCCTCGCTGCAGGCCAACAAAGAGGCTCGCAATCAATCAGCTGCAGTGCGCCTGGGCCGCGAGCTGGGCGACATGATGCGCGGAAACAAAGACGTCGCGATACTGGCCAGCACAACCGCGAATCCGTATCTAGTTCCCAATTTCACCTCGGCGAGCGCGCTGCCCCCGGCGCCAGATGACTGCTCGTCGGCGGCTTGCGGCACCACCACCACGGTCGCGCAATTTCATATTCGCGACTGGCTCAGTCGCGTGAGAAATGAATTGCCTGGCGCTCGGGTGGTGATTTGTGTGGACAGTGCGCCCTACGATTCAGCGGGCCTTCCGACTTGGGCCTGCACGAATACCGGCGGTATGTCGGTCGTCAAGATGGGGTGGACGCGCCAGTCGACCGATCGCGCCGCGAGTGCCGCATCGGCCGTTGATCAGGCCTCTGTCCCGGCTGTTGTTCTGCCGCTGATTCCCGGAAGCGCCACATGAGCTTGACGACTCGCCCGTTCGACGCCGCAAGTGCCGTGCGGCATCGCGAAGCTGGCGTGACTCTGATCGAGTTGATGGTCGCACTAGTGCTCGGTCTGCTGATCGTCGCTGCCGCGGTGGCGGCGTTGATCATTGGGCGCCAGGGTTTCACAAGTGTGGACAGTAGCACGCAGCTTCGCGAGAACGGCCGGTTCGCTGCCAGCCTGATCGAACGGATTGCGGTTCAAGCTGGGTTTGAGAATGCGGCTTACGGCATGGTCAGCGGGGCAAAGCCGCCCGGGCTGCGTGGATTCGACAACTCGCTGGTGAGCGCCGGCAGCTTGCCCGATGGGTTGACCCACGGCAGCCGTACGAGTGGCAACTGCGGCGGCTTCACGGACACGAGCTGCATGAACGGCAGCGACGTGTTGATGGTGCGGTTCTGGGGAGTGAGCCGAGCCGGTAGCGCAGACGGTTCGATGATCAACTGCGCCGGCATCCCGGAGCCCGAAGCAGCGCCGGGCCAGGGCCCCGCGTTCAGCGTCTTCCATGTGGTGCGCGGCAGTGATGGTGAGCCGACGTTGGTCTGCAGCTACCGCGATCCCACAACATTGACATGGGCCACGGTACCGTTGGTCAAGGGCGTTGAGGCGCTTCAAGTGCTCTATGGAACCGACGGCGTTGCCCCCAACGTGTGCGCAGGCGATGCAACGACCGGAGCCGATTCGGTCGCCGAGCGTTACCTGCACGCTTCTCAGCTCGACGGCGCCAGCGGCACTTACTGTGCCAACAACTGGGCGCGGGTTCGCAGCGTCCGCATCGGATTGCTGGTTCGCGGCCCGGTTGGCTCGGCCGCGGTGCGCGAGGTCAAGACTTGGCCGGTGCTCAGCGCGCCTGGCGCAGCCTATTCGTTCATTGATGCCTCCAACGATCCTGGCTCTTCGCTGGACGTCCCCGCTGACGGGCGTCTGCGTCAGCAGATGGTCTTCACGGTTCACCTTCGCAACGCTCAGTACTCGCCATGAAACCGCAAGCGAAACCGTCACGCCGCCAAGGCGGCCTGTCGCTGATCGTCGTGATGCTGATTCTGGTGGTCGTCACGATTCTGGGCATTGGCGGGGCGCAAATCGCGTTGCTAGGTGAGCGCTCGACCCGTTACGACCGCGACTACCTCATCGCCACCCAGGCGGCCGAGGCGGCGTTGATGGACGCCGAATACGATATCCGCGGGCCGAACACGAGCACGAACAGCCGGGTGAGTCGCCTCACGCCCGACAACACGGGCATCTTCGTCGGTAGCTGTGGTACCGGACCCGTGACGGCGACATCGGCTCAGGGGCTGTGTTTGCCGCCGGACGACACGGCCAAGCCGGTGTGGGCCACCGTCGACTTCCTCGATACCAACACGACGACGGCTCACAGCGTGGGGTTCGGCGCGTTCACCGGGCGAGCTTTCAAGGCCGGTTCGATGGGAATTCAGCCGGAGTTGGCACCTCGCTACATCATCGAAGTCATCGACGACGCCTGCATCGGCTGTGACGCCAGCGCGGGCGCGTCGTCGAAGATGTATCGCATCACCGCGATCGGTTTCGGGCCGCGCAAGGAAGTCCAGGTGGTCATGCAGACCGCCTTCCGTAAAGAGAAGGGGTGAGGGAGATGTCGTCGCGTATTTCCAGCGGGCTGAAAGCATTGGCCGGGAGTCGTTGGACGAGGTGGCTCGTCCTCCCGGCCGCGGCTATTGCCGTGATCGGCACAGTACTCAGCCAGACCGCGCCGCCGAACATTCCCGCCGTGAGTCTCGCGGCAGAACCTTTGTATGCCCGTGGGGCACGAGCCAAGCCGACGCTGACCCTGGCTCTGTCGGTCGAGTTCCCGACGGTCGGTGCACAGTATGTGAGCACGCCCGGTGCTACCACCGATTCCAGTTATTCGCCGACGACTCAGTACCTGGGCTACTTCGACAGCGAAAGCTGCTACGCCTACAACGACGCCCCGAGCGAAACCCGCCCGACCGGAGTTGCCGCGACCGACTACAAGCGTTTCGACCGGGTCGGTGCTGCAACGTCACGCACCTGTGGCGGTACCGGCTTCAGCGGCAACTTCATGAACTGGGCGACCAGTTCGGCGATCGACATTTTGCGATATGGGCTGACCGGCGGTGATCGCATCGTCGATACGTCGACGCTGACTGTTTTGCAGCGAGCGGTGCTGCGGACAAGCTTTTGGAATAGCTCGAACTTCCCGGACAAGCAACTGACCAATGTCATGGCTGTCGGCGCGATACCGTCGGCCGTGCTCAATGGCTACACAGGGACTGTCCATGTGGCCAACTGCCTGAACCGGATTCACTTCGGCACGACGGCTACTGGCAACTGCTCGAGTCCTGGAAACAACTCCAACCTGGGGGTTGCCAATACCGCGGTCAGTGCTCCGCGCCCCTCAGGGTTCACGCCGTGCGCAAATGAGAATCAAACGTGCACGTTCACCGGCACTCAGCAGGTCATCTATGGTGCTGACACCAAGGCTGGTGGGGGCACCGGTGCGTATGCCGTTCAAATTGCGACGGGCAGCATAGGCTGCAACAACGCGACATTCGGCGACCCACTGAGCGGCACCGCGAAGCAGTGCTTCTACCGTGCTGTCCCCGCGGCCCCGACGAATTACAACTCCGACGGTTATTACTTCTCGCGTGTTTCCGTTTGCGCGTCCGGCGGCGGCGCGTTGTCCGATCCTCGTACCAGCCTGTGCCTGCGCTATCCCAGCGGCAGCTACAAGCCGGTGGGCAACCTGCAGAAGTACAGCGATCGTCTGCGTGTTGCCGCCTTTGGCTATCTGAACGACAGCACTGGCAACCCGTCGGAGCGCTATGGTGGCGTGCTGCGAGCGCCGATGAAGTACGTGGGTCCAACCTACTACAACTCCAATTTCGCGCTGATCTCCGGCGCGAACCCGAATCAGGAATGGGACACGACGACCGGCGTGTTCGTCCAGAACCCGGACGGCAACACGAGTATCCAAAGCGGCCCTTCCAACACCGGCCCGTATCTGAGCGGGGTGATCAACTACCTCAATCAGTTCGGGCGCACCGGCGTCGCCGGCCAGTACAAGACGTATGACCCAGTGGGGGAGTTGTATTACGAAGCCTTGCGCTACCTGCAAGGGCTGCCGCCGACGCCGCAGGCAAGCGTCGGGATGACAACGGCAATGCAGGATGGATTCCCGGTGACGACGACGTGGACCGATCCTCACCCCGCCGTATCGGGCATGACGGACTATTCATGCGTGCGCAACAACATCGTCGCAATCGGCGACGTGAACACGCACAACGACAAATCCTATCCAGGAAACACCACGCGACTGGCCAACGAAAGCGCAGCGACCTTGGGGTTCCCTTCGGGCCGAGCGGCGAACGCGGCTGGCAACGAGCCGAATTTTGTTGACTGGACCAAGGTGGTGGGTGGCTTCGAATCGAACAATGCTGTCACTTATGTCGATGGCAATGGCGTGACGCAGACGACCAGCAGCTTCAATACGCCGAACACGGGGCGATGGGGCATGGAGACTCAAAACATCGGCTCGGATGGCGCTTCCTACTTCATGGTAGGAGCGGCCTATTGGGCCAACACGCACGACATCCGGGGTGCCGGCTGGACGAGTAACTGGCCGACGTCGGCCGATCCACGCCGCTCGGGGATGCGCGTCACGACCTATGTGCTGGACGTAAACGAGTACGGTAACCAGAACGACGCCACGACACGCCACAACAACCAGTTCTTCCTCGCTTCGAAGTACGGCGGCTTCGACGACGTTTCCGGAACCGGCAATCCATTCAAGGCGAAGGATCTGACCAACACGAACGCCAACTGGCAGGATCCGGCTGCGCCGGGTGAGGCCAAGAACTACTACCTGTCGAGTTCGGCGAGCGCAGTGCTTGCCGCGCTCGATCAGATCTTCGCGAACATTGCCTCGCAGGCCAGCAGTATCGCCGGCGGCGCGATCTCGACGCAGCGTCTGTCCTCGGTTCCGGGGGCCATCTACCAGGCGCAATTCGACCCAGCCTCCTGGAGTGGCGATCTGTCGGCGTATTCGGTGAGTTCCGACTCGAGCGGTGTCGTCACCATCGGAGCCGCACCGGAGTGGCAAGCGTCAGTCGAATTGAACGCGAAGGCGGCTTCGACTGCGGCGTCAGGCGTTCCCGGTGGGGGCAGCCGAAACATCGTGATCGGCAAAACGACAGCCACCTCCTCGGCGACAGCCACCGACTTCCAATGGAGCAGCGTCGACGCCGATGTCAAGGCTGCGCTGTTGGCCCCGCCCTATGCGGCCTCCGGCGCGGCAGCAGACCCCGACACCACTGGCCAGGCGCGCCTGAACTACCTGCGCGGCGACCGAGCCAATGAGGCGCCCAACGGGCTGCTGATGCGCCAACGTAGCGGCATCATGGGCGATGTCGTGAACTCGGCGGTGACGTTCTCGGGTGCGCCATCCACAAAGATTTCCGACGTCGACTATTCAACCTTTTACAGCACCAACGCGTCGCGCAAGCACGCGTTGTTCGTCGGGGCCAACGACGGCATGCTGCACGCATTCGATCCCGATCAGGGCACTTTGACTGGGACCGGTCACACCGGTGGCAACGAGTTGTTCGCCTACATCCCGAGTTGGATGATCCCGAAGCTCGGCGCGCTGACATCCCCGAGCTACGTTCACCAAAGCTACGTCGACAGCAGCCCGACGGTCGCCGAAGCGAAGGTCGGGACGACCTGGGCAAGCGCGACCTGGAAGACCGTACTCGTCGGCGGAACCGGCGGCGGCGGGCAAGGCGTGTATGCGCTCGATGTCACCGACCCGAACGCGTTCGACGCGAGCAAGGTCATGTGGGAGTTCACTGATCGTGACGATCCGGACATGGGCAACGTGATTGGCGCACCACAGATCTTGAAGTTGCGCACAACCGCGTCGAATGCGACCACCGTGGACTACCAATACTTCGCGCTGGTCGCGAGCGGGGTCAACAACTACGTCAACGATGGCCGCTACAGTTCAACCGGCAACCCGGCGCTGTTCCTGCTGGACCTGAGCAAGCCCAAGGGCACGGCCTGGGCACTGAATTCCAACTACTTCAAGGTGTCGTTCCCTGCGCTGACCTCGAGCGCGAGCGGCCTTGTCGGCTTCACCGCCCGCCTTGGCACTGCCGACGCGCTCAGTGCGTTGTATGCCGGGGATTTGCAAGGCAACGTGTGGAAGCTGGACTTTGCGGGAGCCACCGGCGCTAAGTCCACCTGGAGCCTCGCCACGCTGTCTTACTTCAAGGATGACGGCGGCAATCCCATGCCGATGTACGTTGCGAAGGCCGCCAGCGGCACACGGCAGCCGATCACGATGCAGCCGGCGGTGATCTTCGGGCCGAACCGCGGCATCATCGTGTCGTTCGGGACCGGCAAGTTCCTCGAGGTCTCGGACAACGTGATCACCGGAGCGCCCCAGCAGTCCATCTATGCGATCTTCGACAACAACGACGCCACGCCGGATTCGGGATCGAGCTCGATCAGCGCGATCGTGGGGCGAAGTCGACTCGCGGCAGGAACCGCTAGCAGCGGGACGATCACGGTGCCGGCCTTCACGTGGGGGCGATCGATGTCGGACACCGAGCCATCCGGGGTCCGGTCCGGCTGGTACTTCGATTTCGCCAATGCAGGCGAGCGGCAGATCAGTGGGTTTGGCGTTTTGCTGGGCAACCTGATCTTCGGTTCGGTGATTCCGGCGGCCAACAGCTGCGACAACGGCAACGGCTACCTGTATCTCACAAACGTCGCCACAGGTGCGACGACCTCGGTGCAGTCGACCGTCGGGATTCTCGGGCAGCCCTTGCTGACACAGGTCGGTGCCTCGACGATCTCTGTCAGTGACACCACCGGTCTGCGCAGTGAGACGGCTCGATACCAGATCATTCTGCAAGGCTCGGGCGGATTGGCGGCGCCCTCGACGACGTCGAAGATGTTCACGGGCCATGTCGGCCGGCTGAGCTGGCGCGAGATCAGCAACTATCAGCAACTGCGGAACAACTGAGGTCATCCTTTGAGCAGCACCCAAGCGACTTCGTCGGTACCTTGGCTCCATTGTTCGGCGCGTGGGCCGCTTCGCGGATTCACGCTGATCGAACTGATGATCGTGGTTGCCGTTGTTGCCATACTGGCCGCGATCGCCTATCCGTCGTACAAGGACTCGGTCATCAAAGGCAAGCGAGCGCAAGGCAGGGCGGCGCTGATGGACCTGCTTCAGCAGCAGGAGCGATATATGACGCAGACGGGCTCGTACATGACCTTCGCCGCTGGCGCGACCGGCGCGAATGGGACAACACGCTCCGGTACCGGCGTCAGCATTCCTTTTAAGACAACATCAGGGGACAACCCTTCAAGTGCGGCCTACAGCCTCGGTGCAGAGGCCTGTCCGGGAAGTCTTGCGCTGAATGAATGCGTTCGGGTATTCGCCAATCCGACCTTTACGGATGCCGCAGCGGGGACGCTTCAGGCTCAGAGCACAGGGATCAAATCGTGCACTGTGCCCGGTTCCACCGTGTGTTGGAAGTGAGCGTGACGATGAGCAAACGAGCGTTACGGCGGCGCAGCGTGATGGCGGGCCAAGCCGCGGGATTCACGCTGGTCGAACTGCTCATGACCTTTGTCGTGCTCGCCGTCATGTTGACGCTGGCTGCACCGAGCTTCATCTCCTTCCAACGCAATGCAGAGCTGACCTCCGCCGCCAACTCGTTCGCTGCTGCACTGTCCGCTGCGCGGGCGGAGGCGATGAAGCGCCAGCTCAACGTGATGATCCGCCCGTATCCAATCGCCAACAACGACTGGCGGCAGGGTTCGATCACCTATGCGGATGTCAATTGGGACTTCGCCTACACGGGCGGGACGGACGTTCAGGTCTCGCAGCAAGGGGCGATGTCCGGATCGATCGACGTTTCCAGCGATGGAACACCCAGCGATTCGACGTCGCACTACCTGATGTTTTCCGGAGCCGGGTTCTTGCGCAATGCAGATGGCACATTCGGGACGTCACGTTCGATCGCACTGACGAACGGAAGCGAGACGCGGTTCGTCATCGTCAACCCTGCTGGCCGGATGCGTGTTTGCAATCCGGCTAGAGAATCGAGTTGTAGTGCGGCGGACTCGATATAGCGCGGTTCAAGAAGTTTGCTCACAGCCGGGGTGCGGCTCATGGGCGGTTGACGGTTGAAGTGCGAAGTGTGGCCGATGCCAGTTGCGGCGATGGAGGGAGAGCTGCAGGCGGCCGCTTGTTGAGTTGAGGTTCGTATGGCTTGGCAGGCCTACTCGTGCACGCTGAGATCAGCGGCGAGCGGGCGCGACGGCGCTACGATTTGTCGTCCATCTCGTCCAGTTCCAACTTCGGCACCACACCTCCCGCCCGATGGCGCGTCTCTCTCGCCTAGCGTTCGCTGGCCATGCACACCTCGTCGTGCTCGCCGGTGCAACCACCCAGCCGCTCTTCGTCGACGACGAGGACCGCCGGCGCTTCATGCTGGCCCTGCTCGAATGCTCGCGCGCGTGCAACGTCGCGCTGCGCGCGTATGCGCTGCTCGACGAGCAGATCCTGATGCTGGCCACGCCGGCGCAGGCCAGCTCGCTCCAGCAGTTCATGCAACGTCTGGGCCGCAAGTACGTCGGCGGCTTCAACCTGCGGCACGGCCGGTCGGGCGCGCTGTGGGGGCGGCGTTACGGCGCGGCGGCCATCGATGCGGCGAGCGTGGGCTGGCGCTGCATTCGACTGATCGAGCAAGCGCCGGTGCGCGCCGGGCGTGCGATGCGCCCCCAGGACTGGCCGTGGTCGAGTGCCGCCCATCACGTCGGGCAGCAGCGCAGCCCCGTCGTGCGCGAGCACGAGTTGCATTGGCGGCTGGGCAACACGCCGTTCGAGCGCGAGGCGCGGCATGCGCAGATGCTGGCCGAGACGCTGAGCGAGGCCGAGGCGAACGCACTGATCGCTGCGGCGATGCGCGGCTGGCCACTCGGCACGGCCGCCTTCATTGATTCGCTGGCTGGCGATGCGGGTGACGGCGCCGGTGAGCAATCACTGCGCCCGCGATCGCTGCGCCCGCGGCCACGAGGGCGACCGAAAGCGGGGCGAGTGTCACCAGCATAGGGCACTCGTCAACATGTCCCCATTTAATGCTGCACCAGCTGCGTGCGATCCATAAATTGGGGCCATATTGATGCCGATTTTGCTTGTAGCCCTTGCTGCACCGCAGTAAGCTGCTCGGCCGTTTTCAAAGATCGTCCTTGCCCCGGAGTGCGCCATGGATCACGCTCAACCGCTTGCCGACTCGCCCGAATCGATTCCGACCGAGGGCGACGCCATCGCGTCCGCCGCGGAATTGGGCCTGTACAGCCCCGCGCACGAGCACGACGCCTGCGGCGTCGGCTTCGTCGCCCACATCAAGGGCCAGAAGGCGCACGGCATCGTCATGCAAGGCCTGAAGATCCTCGAGAACCTCGACCACCGTGGCGCGGTCGGGGCCGACAAGCTGATGGGCGACGGCGCCGGCATCCTGATCCAGATTCCAGACGAGTACTACCGCGCGGAGATGGCGAAACAGGGCATCGAGCTGCCGCCGCCGGGGGAGTACGGCGTCGGGATGATCTTCCTGCCGAAGGAGAACGCGTCGCGTGTCGCCTGCATCCAGGAGATGGAGCGCGCGGTCAAGGCCGAGGGCCAGGTGTTGCTGGGCTGGCGCGACGTGCCGGTCGACTCCGAGATGCCGATGTCGCCGACCGTGCGCTCGAAGGAGCCGGTGATCAAGCAGATCTTCATCGGCCGCGGCCCCGATGTGATCGTGCCCGATGCGCTGGAGCGCAAGCTCTACGTGATCCGCAAGACCGCGTCGAGCGCGATCCAGGCGCTCAAGCTCACGCACTCGCGCGAGTACTACGTGCCCAGCATGAGCTGCCGCACGGTGATCTACAAGGGGTTGCTGCTCGCGGACCAGGTCGGCCAGTACTACAAGGATCTGCAGGACCCGCGCACGGTCTCGGCGCTCGCGCTCGTGCATCAGCGCTTCTCGACCAACACCTTCCCCGAGTGGCCGCTCGCGCACCCGTACCGCATGGTTGCGCACAACGGCGAGATCAACACGGTGAAGGGCAACTTCAACTGGATGCGCGCGCGCGAGGGCGTGATGAAGTCGCCGGTGCTAGGCGAGGACCTGAAGAAGCTCTACCCGATCACGTTCGAAGGCCAGAGCGACACGGCGACCTTCGACAACGCGCTCGAGCTGCTCGTGATGAGCGGCTACCCGCTCGCGCATGCGGCCATGATGATGATCCCCGAGGCGTGGGAGCAGCACACGCTGATGGACGAGCGCCGCCGCGCGTTCTACGAGTACCACGCGGCGATGCTCGAGCCGTGGGACGGCCCGGCCGCGATGGTCTTCACCGACGGCCGCCAGATCGGCGCCACGCTCGACCGCAACGGCCTGCGCCCGGCGCGCTACATCATCACCGACGACGAGCTCGTGGTCGGCGCATCCGAGTCCGGCGTGTTGCCGATCCCCGAGAACAAGATCGTCAAGAAGTGGCGCCTGCAGCCCGGCAAGATGCTGCTGATCGATCTCGAGCAAGGCCGCATCATCGAAGACGAGGAGCTGAAGAACCAGTTCGCGTCGGCCAAGCCGTACCGCCAGTGGATCGAGAGCGTGCGCGTCAAGCTCGAAGACGTGCCGGTCCCGGACGATGCCGACGTGCCGCTGTTGCACCAGGAAAGCCTGCTCGACCGCCAGCAGGCCTTCGGCTACACGCAGGAAGACATCAAATTCCTGCTGAGCCCGATGGCGCAGGCCGGCGAGGAGGGTGTCGGCTCGATGGGCAACGACTCGCCGCTCGCCGTGCTGTCGGACAAGAACAAGCCGCTCTACAACTACTTCAAGCAGCTGTTCGCGCAGGTCACGAACCCGCCGATCGACCCGATCCGC
>Ga0070706_100001546_pt1 | contig 24081 bp, 25 predicted proteins | sample KBSK5501metaG_FD_65476 | JGI IMG/M metagenome (GOLD analysis project Ga0070706, IMG submission 65476) | Corn, switchgrass and miscanthus rhizosphere microbial communities from Kellogg Biological Station, Michigan, USA - KBS K5-50-1 metaG | ecosystem: Host-associated > Plants > Roots >... | reverse complement strand
CCCTCGAGATGCCGTGCCTCGGGACCGCGGTCCTCCAGCTCAGTCACGTACCGGCGTGCGCTGTCGAGCTGCCAGGCGAAGGCCTGCTGCTCTTCCTCGGTCTCCGATCCATCCAGCGCCCGCTCGATTAGCCGCGCGATCAGATAGCCGGCGAGGGCGCCCCGGGATGCCTCCGGATCACCCCGCTCGCGCTCTAGTCGGGCCCGCTCGAGAAATTCCTCGTGCCAAGACCCCTCCGCAGCCCCCCCGAAGAGACGCTGGGGCGTAAAGTCGCTCAACCGAGCTCCCGATTGGTGGATGTTGGATAAGGGACTATCGGCTAGTATCGCCCGACGGCCGGTCGGGAGCAAGTAGCGCAGCTTTTGGCCGGCGGCCGCAGGAAAAAGCTGCCGGGTCGGGGGGCCCTGTCCCATAACGTCTCTCCATGCGAACGGGAGCCACCCTGACCGAGCTGCTCGTCGTTCTGGCGGTCCTCGCCTGCCTGGCGGCCCTCGCCGTTCCCCCAGCGGCGGGCCTGCTGGCCGGTGTGTACACCGAGCGCGCGGCCCGCGAACTCATGGCGGCGCATCGGATCGCCCGGTTCACAGCCATCATGCGGAGCCGGCCCACCTTGCTCGCCGTAGACGCTGACTCGTTGGTCGTCCGCGTGCTGTACGGTCGGGACACGGCGGCCGTCTGGCGGGGGGCCGGGCCCGCGTCGCTCGGCGTCTCGCTGGAGGGGCCGGCCTACCCGCTGGCCTTCGCGCCAACTGGACTCCCCCGTGGGGTCGCCAACGCCACCTATACCCTTGAGCGCGGCAGCATCCGGCGGCAGGTCATCGTGTCTCGCCTCGGCCGACTGCGGATAGCCCGGTAGCGTTCGTGCGGTCGCGCGGAGGAAGACGGCACCTTCGCCGGCCGGGCTCGGAGGCCCGATGTGCTCCGAGCCAGTTTCAAAACTAACGGCTGAAGCGGAAAGTCACATCCACGTGCACTTTGATGTCCTCATACATCCGGAGCATGCCCATCAGCTTCGTGAGGCCGCCGATCTTGTAATCCTTGAGGTTGAGCGGGAAGTCGCTCCGGATCCGCACCTGGTCGGACCCGAGCAGCACCAGCCCCGGCAGCTCCACGGCGTGCTCCACGCCGTGCAACGTGAGGCGTCCTTTGAGTGTCACCGGCACGCTGTCGCCGGTGCCGCCGGGCGTCACTCCGTCGAGGTCGAACCGCATCGTCGGGTACTGGGCGGACTCCATCGACTTGTTGAGATCGCGGTCGCGCCGGTCGTTGCCGGTCTTGAGCGTCGCCGCCGGCGCCTCGACCCAGCCCCGCACTGCCTCGAGCTGCGGCCCGCCCGTCATCTCACCGCTCACGGTCGTCGTCGTGCCGGTGAAATCGCCTGCGGAAGCCCGCCCGTCGAAGCTCAGCTGTCCCTGCGCCACCGTACCCGCGGGCACGGCGCGCCCGGCCTGCGCCGACGCGCTCGCGTGGCCCGCGAGCAGCCACACCACGCCCATCCCTACCGCTCGCATCCACATCAGTCGTCTCCATCCGCCCGTGGGTGCCGGGGCGCGGCGCTGTCATCGAATCCGTACTTCCGGATCTTGTGGAGCAATGTCGAGCGCGATATCCCGAGGACCAGCGCCGCCTGGCGCCGGTTCCCGCCGGTGTGCGACAGCGTGCGCGCGATGTGCGCGCGTTCGGCGGCGTCAAGGGAGACGGGCGACCCCGGCGACGATGGACAGATGGCGGCGCGTAGGACGCCGGCCTCGAGCTCGGGCAGCGAGAGTGAGACGACGACCGCGTCGAACCCACCGGCCTCGAGCGATTCGACCGCGACGCGGGAATCCCCGGTCTCGAACACGCGAAGCCCCGCGGCCCGGAGCGCGTCCACGATGAGGCGCCGCCGCTCAAGATGCCGCTCGACAACCGCCAGGTGGAGGGGTGCGTTCATGCTGGGCAACCTAGTCCCGCCGCTCGGGCCGGGCCATTGCCGGCGAGGTGCGGCTCGCCGCCTCGGATGACGGGCGCCGTGCCGGCGTCGCTGGCCGGGCTCGAGCCCGGCGCCCGGCTCAAGGCCCATATGCTGGTGCTCGACATCGAGCGGCGTACCCTCGGCGGCCGGGAGGCCACCGTGCTCACGCTCGGGAACGCCTCCGGGCGGCTGCCGAGCGCGCCGTTCTGGGGGGAGACCCAGCGTCGGGTCGCCGGTCTCGCGCGCGGTGACGTCGTGGAGATCGCCGGCCGCATGGGCGCCTACCGGGGGCGGCGTCAGCTCGAGGTGGCGGCCATCCGCCGCGCATCCCGAGAGGAGGTCGATCCGCGGACGCTGTTGCCCGCGGTCCCCGACGTAGCCCCGTGCTGGACCGCGCTCGACCGCTGGCGTGGCGCCATCCAGCGGGGCGGCCTGGCGCGGGTGATCGCCCTCTTCTACGACGACCCGGCCTTCCGTCGCTGCTACGGAGAGTGCCCGGGCAGCCCCGCGGGACATCACGCCGCGCTCGGCGGACTCCTCCGCCATACCTTCGAGGTCGCGACGATCGGGCGCGCGATCGCCGCCGTCGCCGGGGCCGACGCAGATCTCGTCCTCGCGGGCGCTCTGCTCCATGACATCGGCAAGCTCGAGGCCTACACCTGGTCGGGACCCTTCGATCACACGCCGGCCGGCGCGCTGCTCGGCCACGTCGCGCTCGGGGCCAGGATGCTGGATCGCCGTGTCCGCGATCACGCGCAGCCGCCCTGTACCGGACCGGAGCTTGACCTGCTGCTGCACCTCGTTCTCTCGCATCACGGCAAGCTGGAATTCGGCGCCGCCGTCCCGCCGATGACGCTCGAGGCGGAGATCCTCCACTACGCGGACGACGCGAGCGCCAAGAGCGCGAGCCTCGCCGATGCCCTGCGGGACGCCGGCAATTTCACTGGATCGGCCGCGCTGAGCGCGCGGCTGTGGCAGTTGGACCGCAGGCGGGTGTACCGAGGGCGCGGTGAATTCGCTGGCGCTCCTGGCGCCCCCTGAAAGCGGAACAGCCGCCTAGTCGTGGCTAGGCGGCCGTCCCACACACGGACTTTCCGAAGTCGGGGCCATGAAGGCCGCCGTTCTTCTCCCGCCTGCCACCGGGCGTTGCACCCGGGAGGGCCGAGCAGGGCTTCGGCAACGATCCCCAGGCCGGATGGCCGTCCCACCTGGTTCGTCTATGCGGGCGCTGCGAGTCGGATCGGGTCGCGGACCGACCTTTCGCACTGCTCTCCGAGGCGCCAAATCGGAGAGGGCGAAGCACGCGACTGGCTTCGCCCGGATCGAGCCGGCTGGCCACCGGGATCAACGGCACCGACACCCGAGGTGGCGGCTCCTCCCCCGTAGAACCCGACTCGTCCCGGCTTCCCGGACCTTTACCGAAACGGGGAGTTCCGGCCGGCACCGTGAAACCGCACGGTGAACATCGCGTTCGCCGAACGATACCGCAAGTGCCCGTATTTCTTCGGGTTACGTCACCTGACGCTAGGACGAATGTGGATAATTAAACCGAGTAGCCGCCGGGACCTACCGCTCCCGTCCACAGCATGTGGAGGATGTGCATTCCAAGTTGTCGACAACGGGGGGCAGCGGACCCGGTCTCAAGATTCGAGGCCCGCCTCGATGTACCGGTAGGTCGGCTCACCCTCGATGGGCCCGAACAGGCAGCCGGCGGCCGTCGCCGCGAACCAGCCCGCCACGAGCGGGCGAGGGAAGTCGAGTTCCTTGATCACGGGGCCGAGCCAGCGGCGGAGGTGCCGCACCTCGGGCGCGCGCCGGCCGAGGAGCGCGAGCAGGGCGCCCGCACCCGAGGTCGCCCGAAGAAAGTGGGCAAGGCCGTGCGCTCGCTGGCTGAACTCCACGGCCTTCACGCCCGGCTCGTCGAAGAGAACGGCGCCCTCGAAGACGTCCATGGGAGGCGCGTCCAGCCGGGGCCCCAGATATACGAACCGGCGCTCGCCCTGGGTCTTGCGCTCAACCACGGCCGCGGCGGTCTCGCTCGTGAGGCGGGCGGCGTGCAGCAGGTCGTCGTCCATGAGAATCCCGACGGCGCCGGTCCACTCGAGCGCCGCCAGGGCGGTCTCTACTGGACAGCCGAGAGCGTCGTCGAACGCCAGAAATCGGGGAGCCTCGCCGGCACGGAGGATGAAATGCGACAGCCCCTCCGCCCGATCGGAGAAGGTGCGGACAACCAGGGTCTGGGGTGCGGACATGCATGGAAGCTAAGCGGGCGCTACGTTTCCTAGTATCCCCGGCCGCGGAGCTCCCTAGTGCGCGTGGAATGGACGTCCTACGCGTCACCGATCGGCGCCCTCACTGTCATCGAATGCGCGGAGGGGCCGCTCGCCGTCGAATTTCCGCACCGGGCCGGGCGCATTCGCTGGACCGTCCGGCTCCGTGCCGCCGTGCCCGAGCTCCACATCATCCAGGGTCCGTGCGCCCGGACCACCGACTGGCTGGACGCGTATTTCGCGGGCGCGCCGCCTCCCTTCGCGTTCCCCCGCTACCTGCGGCAGTGGTTCGAGCTGTCGGCCGCCCAGGTGGCGGTGTACAAAGCGCTCCGGAAGATCCGTTTCGGAGAGACCCGCTCCTACGACGACGTGGCGCGGGCGACCGGCCTGCACCCGCGCCAGATCGGGTGGCTCATCGCAGCCAATCACCTCGCCCTCCTCATTCCCTGCCACCGCGTGGTGGGCAAAGACGGGAGCCTGGTGGGCTATAGCGGGGGGCTGGAAGCCAAGCGCTGGCTCCTGGGCCACGAGCTCCGGAAGGCAGGTGTCGTCCTCCGGTAGGCGGCCCGCCCCGTCTTGACAAGGTCCCTGCCGCGCCGGACCTTATCCCTATGCTTCACAGGGTCCAGCGCGCCTAGCACTCGGCGACATACGGCCGCCCGGCGTTCGCGCCGGTCGGTTTTTTGCTTCACGCCCCGGCCACGAGGGTCGGGGTTCTCCGGAGCCATCGGGCTCCATCTTCACGAGGTCGTGGCAATGCCGAAGGGCACGGTCAAGTGGTTCAACGACGCGAAGGGCTTCGGCTTCATCGCGCAGGACGGCGGCAAGGACGTGTTCGTTCATCACACGGCGATCGTGGCGGAGGGCTTCCGCTCGCTTGCTGAGGGCGACAACGTGGAGTTCGAAGTCGTCGAGGGTCCGAAGGGCCTCCAGGCCGCGAACGTGCGCAAGCTGTAGCGAACCAGCACCTTCGGCGTTGCACCGCAGTCGGGCCGCAGGGCCGCGGCCCTCTCCTCCGCTGGCGGGGACAGGGCTCGGTTCTTGCGGTCTTTCCCGTCACCGGTACGCCACCACCATCGCCGTCAACGGCGTCGCACCGAGGTTGGTCATGTCGCGCTCGCTTCGAATCGCCCTGGGCACCGCAGTGTGCCTCCTCGCCGGCTCCGGCGCGCCGCTCGCTGCGCAGTTGGCGCGGCCCGACACCGCCGCGCTCGAGTTCCACGGCTTTCGCGTCGGCGAGCGGCTGGTCGACATCGCGGCTCAGGTCAAGCGGTTGGACGGCAGCCGGCTCAAGTGCGAGCGCGCTCACGTCGATCGCCGCATCAGCGAGTGCCGCGCAACGCTGACCGACCCCGATTTCGGCGGGCTGGTGGACCTGTGGCTGTCGGCGTTCGACAGCGTCGCGAGCGTCGTCATGCTCTCGGGGGAGGTGGCCCCCGATCAGCTGGACCAGTGGCGCAGCGGGCTCGAAGGCCGGTACGGGCGCGTCGGGGCCAAGGTGCAGGGTCCGCAGTGGATGATGCAGTGGATCCGGCGCGACGCCATGATCCGTCTCACCTGGCGGATCGACCGGACCACCAAGGTCGCTTCGGTGGCCCTGGTGGACGGCGCCGTGCTCGACGCGTGGGGACGCCAGCGCGCGCGCCGGAGCGCCTCACGGTCGTAGCCGAACGATGAAGCTGCCTTCCCCCTCTTCCAGTAAATAGTCCCGCACCACCCCCTCGTCCCGGAGTGCCCCGAGCAGCGTGCGCGTCCGGGTGCGGATGGGCGCGCCGCCGCCGGACCGGCCGCGCCCCGTGATGACGCGCACGACTGCGCCGGGCCGTGCGCGGGCCTGCGCCCGGAGGAAGCGCTCCGCGTTTGCCGCGGCCTCGAGAACCCGTTGGCCATGCAAGTCGAACGTCGCGGCCGCCGGACCCTGGGTCCAATCGCTCATACGATGTCGCTCGCACGCACGCGTGACGACGGGAACATACCCATTGCCTTCTCCCAATCGCACGCATAACCTTCGCCGACTCTTGCGCCCACACCACCAGGCATTGCTCCAGCGCCTCCGACGACACGCGCACGTCCTCCAGCGCGCTCTCGCGGTCGCCGTTCCGCTGCTCGCCGCGACCGCCTGCCGCTCCACCAGCGGGCCCGTGCTCATCGGGCTCGCCGGTCCGTTCGCGGACCCGGTCGGTGCCCCGATGAAGCTGGCCGCCGAGCTCGCCGTCGAGGAGATCAACGCTCAAGGCGGCGTCGGCGGACACCCCATTCAACTGATCGAGCGCAACGACTTCGCCAACGCGGACTCGGCGGTGTTCGTCGCGACCGATCTCTACAACGCCGGTGTGGCCGCGGTCGTCGGCCATCTCTTCTCCGGGCAGACCCTCGCCGCGGCGCCGGTGTACAACGGCGGAGAAAGCCCGGTCGTCGCGATCTCGCCGGCGTCCTCCTCGCCCGACGTGAGCGGCGTGGGCGACTACACGTTCCGCCTCTGCCCGAGCGATCTCGCCCACGGCGCCGCGCTGGCGCGCTGGATCCGCAACCGCCTCGGCCTCGAGCGCGGGGTCGTGCTGTACCTCAACGACGATTACGGCCGCGGGGTGCGGCAGACCTTCGTCACCGAGTTCACCCGCCTTCGCGGCGAGCTGCTCGCGGTCGACCCCTATCTGGGCGACACGCCCGACGTTGCTCTCTACCTCGACCGGCTCGCCAAGAGCGGGCGGGCGCAATTCATCGTCGTCGCCGGGAACCGTGGGGAAGCGGAAGAGATCCTGCGCCAGGCGCGAAGCCGCAAGGTCACGGTGCCCATCCTCGGCGCCGACGGGCTCGAGGGCATCGAGGAGGCCGGTGCCCTGGCCGAGGGGGTCTACATCTCGCAGGCGTATCTCCCCTCGATCGATCGGCCGGCGAATCACCGGTTCGTCGAGGCCTATCACCGGAAGTATCCGGCCGCCGGAGCGCCGAACCAGCCGGCCGCCGCCACCTACGACGCGATCTACCTGTTGCGCGACGTGATCGCGCGGGCCGGCACCGGACGGCAGGCGATCCGGGAAGCGGTGGCCGCGGTGGGCACGACGGCGCCCGCTTTCGAGGGGGTCACGGGCCGCGTGGTCTTCGATTCGCTCGGTGACGTCCCCGCGAGCGAGGTGCACATCGGCGTGGTGCACGGCGGCGCGATCCGCCTTGCCGAGGGCGGTTGAGCGTGCTGGACAGCCTGCGGGCGCGGATGTGGGCTGGGATGGGCGTGCTCATCGCGCTGGTGTTCGTCTTGTTCTCGCTCGCCGTCAAGACGATCCGCTCGCTCGATCGGTCCGTGGATCAGGAGGTCGGCCTCCTGCTTCAGACGACCGCGCTCGGGAACGGCCTGGTGGGCACGATTACCGCCGAGATCCGGACCGCCGAGCAGTACCTCGACCAGCCGGCCTCAGCCGTGAAGACGGACTTCATCCGGGACGGCGACTCCGCCTACGCCTTCCAGCGACGCTACCGCGAGCTGGGCTCGCTCACCACCTCCGACCGCTACATCATCAACCGCATCGGCGCCACCCAGGCTCGGCTCGAGGTGGCGTACGCCCAGGCGCACGCGCTCGCCGACCTCGGGCGACACGACGACGCCCATAAGCTCGCCGGCCAGGCCCGGCCGTCCGCCGATACGCTGATGGCCGATGTCCAGGCGCTGACCGCCGCCCAGAGCAACCGGTCGCTGGTCCGCGTGAAGGAGCTCAAGGCCGAGGCGGACCAGCGGCGGGCTCTGCTCTGGCTGGTCTTCTTTCTGTCGCTCGTGGCGGCGGTCGTCATCGCCCTGGTCACCGATCGCTGGATCAGCCTGCCGCTTCGCCGTCTCATCGGCGCCGCCGACCGCTTCGGCTCCGGCGATCTCCGCCCGATCAAGCTCGGCGCGATGCCGACCGAGCTCGACCGCCTCGGACGCGCCATGAGCGACATGGGTGCGCGGCTCCGGCAGGTCGTCCAGTCGGTCGTGCAGGAAGCCAACCAGATCAGCGGCAGCGCCAGCGACTTCTCCGCGATGAGCGAGCAGTTGGCGTCGTCGAGCGGCGAGATCTCGACGGCGATGGTCCGGATGGCGACCAGCGCCGAAGAGCAGGTGAACGGCATGCGCGAGGCCGACGCCGTCCTGCTCACGCTGCGCCGGGCCGCCGAGGGCAACGCCGAGGCGGCCGCCCGGGTGGTCGCGCTGGGGGACCGGATCCGCGATCTGGCCGCCCATCATCAGGCGGACGTGCGGAACGCGGGCGAAACGCTCCTCGGCATCCGCGAAGTGGTGCAGACGTCCGCCACACAGGTCCAGCAGCTCGCGCGGCTCTCGGGGTCCATCACCGACTTCATCGATCTCATCAAGCAGATCTCGTCGCAAACGAACCTGCTCGCTCTGAACGCGGCGATCGAGGCGGCGCGCGCCGGCGAGCACGGGCGCGGCTTCGCCGTGGTGGCCGAAGAGGTGCGGCGGCTCGCCGACTCGAGCGCCGCGGCCGCCGAAGACGTCACCAAGACCGTGGAGTACATCCGCGGTCAGATCCGCGACGTGTCAACGACGATGGGGCTGGGCTCCGCGAAAGTGAGCGGCGTGGAGGGCGTGGCCGCCGCGGCGGCCAGCGGACTCGAGCAGATCGCGGAGGCGGTGGCGCTCGTGAGCACGGCGGCCGCGGACGTCGTCCGCGAGGCGGCTGAGCATCGCCGGATGGTGGACGACCTGGGCCGGAAGACGGCCGGGGCCGCGCAAACGGCGACCGAGCATGCTTCGATGAGCGAGGAAGTGACCGCGGCCGCCGAGGAGCAGACGGCGAGCACGGAAGCGATGGCGACAGCGGCCGGCGAGCTCCTGCAGGGAGCTCAGCGGCTGACCAGCCTGATGGACGACTTCAAGACCTAACGGCTAGCGGCGCTTCCCGCTTTTTGCCGCCTTCTTCACGGCCTTGACCGACTTCACCGCCTTGGCCTTCGCCTTGGCCTTGTGAGCGCGGGCCCGGTCGGCCGCCCGATCGGCGCGCTTGCGATGCGCCTCGTGCACGTCCCCCAGGACGCGATCCCCTTCCTCAGCCCCCAACAGCCCGCGCCGGACGGCGTACTTCACTAGCTCCTCGGCATCGACCAGCTGGAACTCGCCCAGCCGGGCGGCCGCGCGGATGGTGTTCACCAGCGCGTCCGCCACCGGGCTCCGTAGCACGTTGGCGATGCCCGGAAGAGCCTCGAGCAGAGTGGAAATTTGCGAGCCGCCGAGCTCCGACACTGCGGGCCTCCGTGAAGCGGAGACCGGCGCCGGCGAGAGGTGAGCCCGCCCGTATCTCCGTGGCGGGCAACGTATCACGGGCTGGGGGGAACGTCAAGCGAGTACTACTGCTGATTTGACAGGTGGGCGATGATAAGTACTCTCAGCTACTACCATACAAATACCGAAGCTCCGAAGACCGCCGTCATTTGCTCATGATCAGCTCACCTCGCATGTCGTAGACCCGATGGGGGGTGCAGAAGAAGGGATAACGGCCTGGAGGGAGCGCGGGAACCACTATCCGGTATTCAGCCCCGGCCCGGTCGAGGACCGGACCGCTCAAGTCCCCCGTGCGCGCGGGCATGGCCGAGTTGAGTGCCTCACGGGCCCCGGCGGGGAGTTTGTCGCCCTCGAAGGTGACGTTGTGCGGAGACCCGCTCGACACCCGGAACCGCAGCACGTCCCCGGCGCGGGCCGTGACCCGGGCCGGGACGAACCGGTACACCTCCCGGGCGGGGTCCACCTCAAGTCGAACGATGTGAACGGTCTGACCGCTCGCCAGCCCGCCGCGCAGGGCGGCTCCGATCGCCACCAGCGCCGGGAGCAACCGCTTTGCGTGCCTTTCGAGGCGACCGTAGATTGACTGAAGGTGGGATCTTCGCATGAACGGTCACCGTTCCCACCGGAAGGACCGACTGTGGGTCGTCGGGGAATCAAGGAATACCGCGCGCCGGAGGCGTTGATCTTGATCGCAGCCGATCGGGACCACAAGCCTCTGGTGTGTCCGTCTTGCGCCTCGGCGGCCGTCGACCGCAACCCCCCCCGCTCCGCCAAGGGAGACGATCACTCCGCTGGCCGCGTCACGCTCCACTGCGCCGCCTGCGGCCGGAGCGCGGTCTACATCGACCGCGGCGCCGCCCCAAGCCCCGTTCCGGAGGCGCCGAAGGCACGCTGAGGGTCTAGCGAGCGGCGACCGGCTCCCGGCCCATCCGCGCGCCGTCGATCAGGCGCCGCACCGTGCCGACCAACTCGTTTGCGCGAAACGGCTTGTGCAGCAGGCTCCCGGCGACGTGCTCCAGCCCCGGGGCCGACTCCGCGTACCCTGACATATACAGCACTCGAATGCCCTCACGCACGGCGCCCACCCGTTCTGCCAGCTCCAGGCCGCTCATCTCCGGCATCACGATGTCGGTGACGAGCACGTCGACCTGGCCGTCGTGGCTCTCGAGCAGGGCCAGCGCGCTTGCGCCGGTGGCGGCCTCCAGCACGGTATAGCCTCGCTGGCGGAGCACCCGGGCCGCCATCGTCCGCACGGCTTCCTCGTCCTCGACCAGCAGCACGGTCTCCCCATCGACAGCGTCGAGCGACGCCGGCAGGGGCGACTCTGGCGGGCGGACTCTGGCCGCATGCGCGACCGGCAGGTACACGCTGACCGCGGTTCCCTGTCCGGGTTCGCTGTCGATCCAGATGAACCCGCCGCTCTGCTTCACGATCCCGTACGCCGTGGCCAGCCCCAGGCCTATCCCTTCACCGGCCCGCTTGGTGGTGAAGAACGGCTCGAAGGCGCGGGCCCGGGTGGCGGCGTCCATGCCGCGCCCGGAGTCCCGGACTCGCAGAACCACATAATCGCCGGCGGGCACTTCGATCCCGGCGAGCGTGCGGTCCGCGCCGGGCAGCTTGAGCGGGCCGGTCTCGAGCCTGAGCTCCCCGCGATCGAGCCCCACCATGGCCTCCCGTGCGTTGAGCACGAGATTGACCAGGACCTGCTCCAACTGGGCGCGGTCGGCGACGACGGGCCCCAGGTCGTCGTGCAGCGCCAGGACGAGCTCCAGGTGATCACCGAGCAGCCCGCGGAAGGTCCGCTCCATCGCGCCCACGACGGCGTTCACGGCCAGCTCGGTCGGCTGGAGCACCTGTTGCCGGCTGAACGCCAGGAGCTGCCGTGTCAGCTCGGCCGAGCGCAGCGCGGCTTGCCGGATCTCCTCGATCTCCCGACGCCGCGGGTCGCCGATCGGAAGATCGGCGAGGAGCAGATCCGAGTAGCCGAGGATCGTGCTGAGCATGTTGTTGAAGCTGTGCGCGATGCCGCCGGCGAGCTTGCCGATGGCCTCCAGCCGCTCGACCATGTGCAGCTGGCGCTCGAGCCGGCGGCGCTCCGACACATCGACCAGGTAGCCCTGGATCTCGACCAGACGGCCGTCCACGAACCGGGGCACGGCGTGCTGGAGCACGTGGATGACCGTGCCGTCGGCCCGGCGGAGCTCCATCTCGTAGCTCTCGAGCGGCGTGCCGAGGCTCAGAGCCGAGCCGAAGTCGGCGGCCGCGATCGGATCGGCGATCACGTCCGCCCACGTATGCCGGCAGGCCTCCTCCACCGAGGTGAAGCCCGCATAGGCGGCGAAGGCCGGGTTACAGAGGAGGATGCGGCCGTCCGGGGCGGCCACCCACTTGGCGGCCGGATCGGTCTCGAAGAACCGGCGGAACCGCTCCTCCTCGTGATCACGGAGGCGGACCGAGGCCTCCCGGGCGCGGAGAAGCACGTCCACCCGCGCCAGCAGCTCCGGAGGCTGCACCGGCGTCTGGATCAGCTCGTCGACAGCGGTCCAGAGGAACCGAGCGAACAGGCCGACGTCGGGGGGAGTCGTGAGCAGGAGGAACGGCAGCAGCACGGGCGCCTCGGCCCGTTTCCGCTCGGCAATGCGGCGCCAGAGCCGCTGGAGCACCGGGCCGTCCACGACGCACAGGTCGTAGCGGCCGTCGAGCGCGGTATCCGCCTCGCCGATCGTCACGTGTCGGCCCCGCGCCAGCATCTCGGCGAGGAGGCCGGCCCTCTCGGCGTCGGAGAGGAGCAACAGGACGTCGCCGGTCATCTCCCCCGGGCGCTCGCCTCTCCGCTCCGTCATTCGGGGCTGGTGAAGATCCGGTTCCACCGGATCGCGGTGAGGGCGGGAAGCGCGTGCCAGCTGCTGGCGTCGTAGCTGTAGTACACCAGCAACGGCCGGCCCCGGACGTTCTGCCGGGGCAGGAAGCCCCAGTACCGGCCATCGTACGAGCTGTCGCGGTTGTCGCCCATCATGAAGAACGAATCGGGCGGTACCACGATCGGCCCCCAATCCTGGAGGTCCGGCTTGTACGTGGTCGGGTCGCGCTTGACCACATGCGGCAGCTGCCACTCCCGCATCTTGAGCCGCTGCATCGGATCCTCGGAGCGGGTCGGATCGGAATGGACCACGTAGGGCTCCCTGACCTTGGCGCCGTTACGCCACAGCTCGCCGTTTTCCATCCAGAGGGTGTCGCCCGGCACGCCGACCAGCCGCTTGACCACCTTGAGCCCCTCCTCCTCGACGGAGTCGAACACGAGGATGTCGTCCCGCTTGGGTTCACGGAACGCGGGCAGGTGCGCGTGCACCAGCGGGACTTCGGCGCCGTAGAGGGCCTTGTTCACGAACAGGAAATCGCCGATGAGCAAGGTGTTCTCCATGCTGCCGGACGGAATCCTGAAGGCTTCGACCAGGAACGTGCGGAGGAAGAACCAGACCACCAGGGCGATGAGAATCGATTTGGTCCACTCCCAGAGCCACACTGCGAAGCGGGCGGGGTGAGGGGCCGTGGGACGCGGGGCCGGGATTTGGGTTTGGGGAGATGCGGTCATGACCAGGCGCCCGCTCCACGGGCTCGGCAAGGTTCTCCGGAAGATGACCGACTCGACGCCCGGAGTGAAGGGCGGGTCACACCCGGAGCGCGGTGAGCACGTCGGCCGCGTGCCCTTCGGGCTTCACCTTCTCGAACACCCGTGCGATCCGCCCGTGCGCATCAATGATGAACGTGGTTCGGAGAATCCCCATGTACCGCTTTCCATACATGGACTTCTCCCCCCAGGCACCGTAGGCCGCGGCGACCCTGTGGTCGGTGTCGGCCAGCAGGGGGAATGGCAAGGTATACTTCCGCTTGAATTTCTGGTGCGAGGCCACACCGTCAGGCGAGACGCCCAGAACGACGGCCCCGGTCTTCTGCACGTCCGCCCAGCTGTCGCGGAACCCGCAGGCCTGCTTCGTGCACCCGCTCGTGTCGTCCTTGGGGTAGAAGTAGAGCACGACCGGTCGCCCTTTGAGCCCGGCCAGCGTAACCGTCGTGCCGTCGTCCGCCGGCAGCGAGAACTCGGGGGCCTTAACGCCTGCAGTCAGCATCGTCTCCTCATGGATCGCGAGCACCGGCAGCCCCCGGCGACGCCCACCGCCGCTTCGGGTTCCCGCCGGGTTGTCGCACCGCGGCCGGACCCTGATTCTTTGGAGCCGCCGCGAGCCACGTCGAGTATAAGCAGGGAGGCGATATGGACCAATCAGATGAGCAGCCCGCTCCGCGTCGGCCGTTCACGCCGCTCAAAGACCGGCTCGGCGAGCTCTGTGCCGCCGGCAAGGAGAGCGCCGAATACCTGTGGCAGGTCCCGGGCGACGCCGACGTCCGCAACCGCATCGCCGACATCCTGGCGCAGATCCAGGTCGAGGTGGCGAAGTCCAGCCGGCGCGAGATGGGCCGACTGGTGGAGGACCTTCGGACGGCCATCGCCGCGTCCCCGTCGCCACAGCAGGCCGAGCTTCTCCAGGACGGGTTCGACCGGCTGACCCGGCTCTGGCAGGCGGCCAAGAGCGGATTGTTCTAGGGCCGCTCGATCTCCGTCCCGCCGACGCGCGCTCGTTCCACCACTTTCGGCGCCACCGGGGCGCCCTCGAACAGGCGCTCCTGCCCCCCGACGACGACCGTTTCCCCCGCCTCAACGCCGCTCTTGGCCTCGACCCAGCCCGGGGTACGTACGCCGAGTGTGGCTTGGCGCCGCGTTGCCTTGCCGTCCTTGGCCACCCAGACGAAGGTCGACCCCTGGATGGGGAGAATCGCGTCTTCGGGGATGACCACGGCCGCCGGCCGAACGTCGGTGGCGAGCCTCGCGTCGATGAACATGCCCGCCTGGAGCTCCCGCTTCGTATTGGCCACCTCGGCCTTGACCGTGATCTGGCGGCCGGGCAGCTGCACCACGGGATCCACGAAGTCCACGATGCCGGTGTACTCCTTGCCGGGCAGCGCCGCGACGCGGAACACCACGCGTTGCCCGACCTTGAGCGCGGCGGCGTAGCGCTCGGGCACCTGGAAGGAGGCGCGCTGGGGATTTACGGTCTGAACCGACGCGAGCCGGGTGTCCGTCTTGACGTAGTCCCCCAGGCTCACCCACCGTTGTCCCACCACACCAGCGAAAGGCGCCCGCACGGTGGTCCGCTCCAGCCGCAGCGCGAGCAGGTCGTACTGTGCGCGTGTGCTCCGCGCGGTGGCCTCGGCCCGCTCGAGATCCGCCTGGGAGGATGCGCGTTGCCCCATGAGGTCGCGGGTCCGCTCGAGCGCCTGGCGCGCCAAGTCGCGATCCGCCGCCGCCCGCGCCACCTCCGCCGTCAGCTCCCCGTCGTCGACCTTGAAGAGCGGCGTTCCCTTCTCGACCGCCGCCCCCTCGTGGACCAGAATCCGCGAGAGCCGGCCTTCGATGTCGGGGCGCAGCTCCACCGACTGGATCGCCTCGATTTGACCCGACGCGAGGATGGCGTCGACGACCGTGTCGGTGCGGGCCGTCGCGACCTCTACCGGCATCGCCGGCATTCCGCCCGGGGCCCCGGCGCCCTTGGACTCGGGTGCCGCCCTGGTACACCCCGCGAGGACGACGACGGCCAGGGTTCTGAGCGGTGCTCTCACGGGGCATCCTTGTTCGGGAAGAGCCGGCGGCCGAGGATCACTTCGAGCCCCGCCAGGGCGAGGCGGGTGGAGTAGTTCGCCTGGACCACGTCGGCCTGGGCCTGGGTCAGACTGATCTGTGCGTCGAGCAGCTCCAGGATCGTCGTCGCGCCGGAGCGGTAGCGCGCTTCCTGGACCCGGAAGTTCTCGGTGGCGGCGGCCAGGGCCAGGGCGGACAGGTCCACGGTCGTCCGCGCGGTGCGATACGCCTCGTATGCCTCGGTCACGTCCCGCTGCGCGCCCCGCTCCAGGTCCGCGCGGATGGCGCGGGACACGTCCCGGTTCACCCGCGCCTGCGTGATGGCGATCTCCCGCTGCCCGAGATTCCACAGCGGCAGAATGACCGACAGCGTGACGGAGGAGATGTTGCGCGCGGTCGGAAAGAATCTCGAATCGAAGGTCTGATTGGCCCCGGATACGACCACCGAGGGCAGGTATTCGCCCCGCTGGCCGCGGAGCAGCGCGGCCGCCTGCCGCTCGTTCGCGCGGGCCACCCGATACTGGGGGCCCTGGGCCAGCGCTTCAGTCACGGCGTCCGGCAGAGTGACGGGCAATTCCACCGGCGGCGCGCTGTCGGGGTCCGCGGCAGCAACCGGTCCCGCCTCGCCGATCCGCCGACCCAGCTGCAGCCGGGCAACTCTGAGCGCCGCTTCGGCGCCGACCCGATCGATCCGCGCCCGGGTCACTTCGAGCACGAGCTGCAGCGAGTCGGTCTGCACCGCCGCGCCGGAAACCACGCGAGCGCGGCCGACCGTGAGCTGCTCCTCCGCGCGCCGGAGCCGCTCGGCGGCCACCCGGTCAAGCGCCTGGCTCGCGAGCACGCCATAGTAGTCGGACTCAACCAGGAAGGCGGTGCGGAACCGCTGTTGCAACTCCGACGCCTCCGCACCCTCCAGCCCCGCGCGGGTGGCGCTCAGGTCGGTAAACTTCCGGACACGGAAGAGCTCGTAGCTCGCAGCCAGCGTGGCGGTTACCGCCGACGACTGCGGCTGGCCGGTGCCCAGGTTGAAGAATTCGGCCGAATACCTGGTGAGGTCGAGCTCGGCGTTGATCGACGGCAGGATGAACGCCAGGCGCGCGGCGCGGCGCCCCCACTCGGCGTTGTCGATCTGTCCCAGCGACCGCACGTAATTCGGGTCCAGTCGGGTCGCGCGCCTGAGCGCCTCCGTCAGCGTCACGACCGGCAGATCCTGGGCCCGGGCCGTCCCGCCGGCCCACATCACCCCCGCCACACCGACGGCGACCATGAGGCCCCGGCTCACTCGGCCTCCGCCACGGCGGGAGCTCCGGGCGCCGCGAGGGCGCGGCCGCGAGCGCCGACCCTGGCACGGGCCGCGTCGAAGACCAGATAGACCACGGGGACGAGGAAGAGGGTCAGCAGGGTCGAGAGCAGAACCCCGCCGACGATCGAGTAGCCGAGGGGCCGGCGGCTGCTGGAGCCGGCGCCGAGGCCGAGGGCGATCGGTACGGCCCCCATGACCGTGGCGACCGACGTCATGAGGATGGGACGGAGCCGGATGCGTCCCGCTTCCCGGACCGCATCCACGGCCGACAGGCCGCGCTCCTTCAGCTGGTTGGCGTACTCGACCAGCAGGATGGAGTTCTTGGTCACCAACCCGATCAACAGGATCATCCCGATCTGGCTGTACAGGTTGATGGTGGAGCCCGCGACCTTGAGCGTGAGCAGGGCGCCGGTGACGGCCAGGGGCACCGCGAGCAACACGGTGAACGGGTGCACCAGCGACTCGAACTGGGAGGCGAGCACCATGAACACGACGACCAGCGCCAGCAGGAAGGCGAAGTAGAGCGACGAGCCGCTCTCCTCCAGCTCGCGCGACTCGCCGGCGAGGGCCGTGCTGCTGCCTTTCGGGAGGACCTCGTCCGCGATGCGGCGCAGCGAATCGACCGCCTCGCCCAGCGTGAAATCCGGGGCGAGGCTCGCCGTGAGCGTGGCGGAGCGCACGCGATTGAAGTGGTTGAGCTCGCGCGGGCCCACCCCCTCCTTCACGCTAGCCACCGCCTCCAGCTTCACCAGCTGGCTGCCCCGGCCGCGCAGATACAATCCCGTCATGTCGCTCGGCGTGGCCCGCTCCCGCGGATCGAGCTGTACGATCACGTCATACAGCTTGTTATTGCGGGTGAACGTGCTGGTCCGGGTACCCCCCAGGAGGGTCTGGAGCGTGGCCGCGACGTCGCCCACCGGCACGCCGAGATCCTCGGCCCGGTCCCGGTCGAACGTGACCGTGAGCTCGGGCTTGTTGACCCGGAGGTCGGTGTCCACGTTCAGCAGGCCCTTGATCTGCCTGGCACGGCTGACGAGCGTGTCTACCCCTTTCGCCAACACGGCGAAGTCGGGATGCTGCACCACGAAGTTCACCGGGTTCCCCCAGCCGAACGCCGGCGGGTTGTTGGCGAACACGAAGACCCCGGGGATGCCGAAGAACTGCGGCTGGACCTCGCCGATGATGTCCTGCACGGTGCGAGTGCGCGTGGCCCAGTCGTCCAGGTTGACGAAGATGATCCCCCGGCTCACCCCATCGCCGATGTTGACCACGCTGAAGTAGCTCTCGACGCCCTTCGTCCGGGCCAGCATGGCTTCGGCCTGGCGCTGGTACCCGTCGGTGAAGGCCAGCGAGGAGCCCTCCGGTGCGATCACGAGCGTGATGAACCACCCCCGGTCCTCCGGCGGAACGAACTCCCGCTTGAGCGACCGGAACAGCAAGCCGGCCCCCACCAGGACCCCCAGCGCACCAAGGATCACGAGCCCGCGGTGACGGAGCGCCACCGCCAGCGTCCGGCCGTACCAGGCGGCCACCCCGTCGAACCCGGCTTCGAGCAGCTTGTACACCCGCCCGTGGCTCGGCGGGACCCGGAGGATCTTGGCGCAGAGCATCGGGGTCAGGGTCAACGCCACCAGCCCCGACAGCACCACCGACCCGGCGACCGCGATGCCGAACTCGTTGAAGAGCCGGCCGGTCGATCCGCGGAGGAACGCGAGCGGCGTGAACACCGCCACGAGGGAGATCGTCGTCGCGATCACCGCGAAGCCGATCTCCGCGGTCCCCTTCCGGGCCGCCGTGTCGGCATCCTCGCGCAGCTCCTCCTGGTGCCGGTAGGCGTTCTCCAGCACGATGATCGCGTCGTCCACCACGATGCCGATGGCGAGCGTGAGCGCCAGGAGCGTGAAATTGTTGATGGAGAAGCCGAGGAAATACATGATCGCGAACGTCGAGACGATCGACGCCGGGATCGCGAGCCCAGGGATGATGGTGGCGCGCAGGTTCCGCAGGAACAGGAATATGATCACGACCACGAGCCCGGCGGCGAGAACCAGCGTCTCCTCCGCCTCCTTGATGGAGCGCTTGACGAAGGTGGACTGATCGAAGGCCACGTCGAGCTTGACGCCCGGCGGCAGGGCCTGCTGCACCTTCGGCAGCTCGGCTCGGATGGCGTCGGCGACGTCGATGATGTTCGCCTTCGACTGCCGAATAACGCCGATCGCCACGGAGGGCGTTCCGTTGAACCGGAGCTCGCTCCGCTCGTCCTGCGGCCCCAGCTCGACCCGCCCGATATCCTGGAGCTTCACGAGCTGGCCACCCTGGCTCGACACGACCAGCTGGGCAAACTCCCCAGGCGTCTTGAGCTCACCGAGCGAGCGGACGGTGAACTCGCGCCGCTCGGACTCGATCCGCCCGGCCGGCACCTCGACGTTGCGGGTCCGGATCGCCTGCTGGACGTCCTGAACGGTGAGCCCCCGAGCCACGAGCTCGGAGGCCGAGAGCCAGACCCGCATGGAGAAGCGCCGCTCGCCGTAGATCCGGGCGCTCCCGACGCCCGGGAGCGTCTGGAGCCGCTGCTTCACCAGCCGGTCTCCGATGTCCGAGAGCTGGAGCAGGTCGTAGTTCGCGCCCGACAGCGCCAACCAGAAGAAGGGATTCGCGTCCGCCTCCTCCTTGGCCACGACCGGCTCGCGCACGTCCTGGGGAAGCCGGCCACGGACCCGAGCCACCTTGTCCCGGACGTCCTGGGCGGCCGCCTCGACGTCGCGGTCGAGATTGAACTCGAGCGTGATGTTGCTGTTGCCCTCCTGGCTCGAGCTGGTCAGGGTGCGGAGCCCCTGGACCGTGCTGAGCTCCTCTTCCAGAATGTCGGTGACGGCCGATTCGACCACCTGGGGGTTCGCGCCGGGTAACTCGGTCGAGACGGACACGATGGGCGGGTCCACGTCCGGGTATTCGCGGACGGCCAGGCGGGAATACCCGATCACGCCGAACAGCACCAGTGCGGCGCTCACCATGCTGGCGAATACGGGCCGGCGAATGGAGATGTCGGAAATTTTCATGGAGACCGGCCTGGAGGGTTTCTCGATACTACGGTGACCCTACCGGGGAGATTCAGCCTAAGGACACCACGCGTGGTAGATTGGGTATCTCGCTCGGGGCGTCCTAACGATGAGGCAGAACCTGTCCTCCCGCCAGCAGGCGCAGCTGGCGTTCTTGCAGACCCTTCCGCCCAGGTTCCCGCGGATGCTGGCCGTGATAGAGGAGATGGCTGCGCTGCGGGCCGACGAGGTCGTGGTGCGGGGATTTGCGCGCCAGCTCGACCAGCTTCGGGCTCAGGCGCAAGCTTTCAACCTGTCCCGGCTGGCCGATACCGCCGGGCTCATGGGGACGCTGGCGCGGCGGAGCGGTGGCCTTCATGTGCGTGTGCGCGGTCTGCGGGAGCAGCTGGGGAGCTTGAAGCTCAGCTACGAGGCGGCGTTGCGGGACGCAACGACGCCAGAGGCGGCGACCGACGGGGCTGCCGAGCCGGAATGAGGAGGGTCAGCGACCGCGGCCGGGGAGGAACCGGTCGATGATGGGGCCCGCAAACAACACGATCATCGAGGTGATCAGCACCCCGGCGAGCGAGGACACAAACGTAAGGGCGCCGAGGATCGCCCCGGCTCCGATCGTCGCGACAACCACGCCGAACCAGTACACTGTCTCGCTCCCGGAAAGGGCCGTCGGACTGCGCGGCTGGTAGGTTACCCAACGCCGGCGGGCCCCGCAACTCCGGCCCCGCTCACGTCTCCCCGGAGGTAGGCCATGCGTTTCGTCCGCTCCGTCGCACTGTTTCTGCTGCTGGCCGCCCCGCTGGCCGCGCAGGCGAAGAAGGGCACCAAACCCGCCGACCCGGACAAGCCGGGCACCGGGGGCGGGAACCTCCCCGCCGGCTGGTCGGCGCGGACCGACACCAAGGACAAGGAGCCCGACGTCAAGTTCGTGGTGATGGACAAAGGGTACCACGTCACGCTGGGGCCGGCGACCATCCTCTGGCGCGCCACCGACAAGGTGGACGGCCCGTTCCGCGTCGTTGCGCTCTTCACTCAGACCAAGCCGACCGAGCACGCCGAGGGGTACGGGTTCTTCATCGGGGGGCAAGCCCTGGGCGGTGAGGGCGAGAAGTACACGTACTTCCTGATCCGCCAGGACGGAAAATTCCTGATCAAGAAGCGGGACGGCGCTTCGACGTCCAACATCACCTCCGCGTGGACCGCGCACCCCGCGATCCTCCAGCCCAACGCGGCGGGGCAGACCACCAACCGGCTCGAGGTGACAGTGGGGAAGGACCGCCTGGCGTTCGCGGTGAACGGGAAAGAAGTCTACACGGCCGACCCTCGCCTGATCGATGCGAAGGGTATCGTGGGGCTCCGGGTGAACCACAACCTCGACGTGCACATCGACGAGTTCGGAGTTCGCAAACAGTAGCGTCTAGGCAATCCTCCCCGTCCGCCGCGCAAGGGCCGCTACGGCGGCAGCCCGCACGGGCCCGTCGGCCTCATGAGCCAGCCGCTCGAGCGCGGCCCCGCTGCAGGGGGCGGGCATCCCCGCCAGCGCCTGCACGACCTCCAACCGCCTCGCGGCGGCATGCCCCCCGCCGAGCAGCCGACGGCGTGCGAGCGCTACGGCCGTGAGGCCGGCGCAGGCCTCGGGCGAGGCGATGGCCGCCAGCGCACCGACCATGGCGCTCCACGCCGCGCCATCGGACTCCGCGTCGAGCGCCGCCACCAGCGGCATCGCAAGGGCGGGTGCCCCGGTGCGGGCGACGGCCTCCGCGGCAGCGACGCGGGTCTCGGCGGATTCGTGGGCGAGCGCGCCGCCCAACGCGTCGGCGGTCTCCCTGAGCGGGTACTGGGCCAGCGCCAGGAGGACCGCCGCCCGCACGCTCGCGTCCGGATGGCTGAGGCGTTCTTTCAGCGGCCCGACCGCGTCCGGCCGACCCATCCGCCCCAGGATCTCCGCCGCATGTCGGACCTCGTGCAGCTCCGGGCTGTTGAGCAGCGGTGCCACCGCCGCGTACGCCTCCGGCATGCTCGCGAGCGCCTCGTGGAGGAACCGTCGGGCGCCTACACCGGGGCTGTCCCTCACCGCCTGCACCATCGCGTCCGCGCCCTCGAGCCCCGTCCAGCGGAGCACCTCCACCGCGCGCCCCTGCTCGGCCAAATCTCGCAGCGCCAGGTCGATGATCCCCCGGAGCGCGGCGATCGGGAGCTGCCGCCGGACCCCGAGCGCAAAGGACCGCCGCTCGGTTGCCGGAATCTGCGGTGCGACTTCGAGCAGCGCATGCGCCGTCTCGAGCGCGTCGGCCCAGGCGGCGCCGGCCACGGCCCGCACCAGGCGCTGCGTGAGCCGGGCGGTGTCGGCCTCATGATGTCTCACCAGCCGGAGCCGCCGCTCGCCGGTGGTCCGGCGGTCGCTGCCACGGCGCCGCTCCGGCCCGTGCCAACGCTCCGCTCGCCAGTGTCTGCGCTCCCGCCACTGGCGCCGATCGTCCTGCACGCGGGGGGGCGTGAAGTAGTCCGCCTCCGCAATCGGATCCTCGGGCGTGATCAGGGGGAGCAGCTCGACTCTGACGCGGGCAGTGCTGGGAACGGGGATGACGTCGTGGGACAGGGCCCGCGCGAGGCTGAGCAATTCGTGCGGCTCGGCGCCGGCACCGACCCGCAGCAGATCCACCCGCCGGGCCCGGAGGCGGCCTTCGAGCGTAAGCTCCTCGCCCGCCTCGTGCCGCTCGACGCCGGACTCCACCACGATGGCGTGGTGCTCCACGGCGGCGGCAGCGGCGCTCAAGGCCAACTCCTGTGCGGCGTCGTTGCCCGGATCCACTCGGAGCAGGGTGACGAGATCGCCAAAGCGCTTCACGAAGGTGGTGCGCGGATCCAAGGAATCGTGCTCAGAGTCGAAGCCCCGCACGAAAGTGCACCGTCCATACCAACCGAGGGACTCGCATGCGCTGTGGCCAACCCATGCAATCATAAGCGTTTTGGCCACTGCGCAACCGTAGTATGTCGTCATACCACTGTTGCGCCAGCCCCGCGGCTGCGGGAACGATCAGCTGTATGGCGCCATCCCGGGGTCCGGTCGTTACTTTGCGGCTCATGAACGGCGCGACCCCCCTCGCCGGCAATCCCGAGCTCGAGGCTGCGCTCCTCCAAGCGGCCATCACCGCAGCGCTCGCCGGGGTATGCGGTTTCCTCTTTCAACGGTACCGCAAGCCATATCTCGCGTGGTGGAGCGTCGCCTGGACGCTCTACCTCCTGCGCCTCGCCGCGATCATCAGTTTCGTGGTCACCCAGCAGCGGGCATGGCTCTACTGGCACCAGGTGACCACCGGCTGGACCGCGCTCGCCTTGCTGGTTGCGGCCCTGGTGTTCTCGCGCCGCTGGCGGTGGCGCCAGGCATACCTCCCGGTTTTTCTCTTCCCGCCGCTTTGGTCCTACGTCGCGATCTATCGGATCGACGCCTTTGGCTGGGCGGCCGGACCGGCAGTGGCGTTCCTGAGTCTCGCCACGCTGTGGACCGGCCGCGTGTTCCTCGCCTACCGCCGCCAGGTGGCTTCGAGCGGGGCCGCGCTCCTTGGCGTCGCGTTTCTGCTGTGGGGGCTCCATCACCTCGACTACCCGTTCCTGCGGGCCCGTGGCGCCTGGACGCCCTGGGGGTACTACCTCGACATTCTGTTCGAGCTGGCGGTGGGCGCGGGGATTCTGCTCCTGGTCCTCGACGACCAGCGCCGCGGACTCGCCGCGCTCTCCGCGCTCTCCGGCGACCTCCAGCGGCGCGGCCGGGAGCGCGACGTGCTCGACGCGTTGCTCGCCCGGCAACTCACCCTGCCGGCGGTCCGGGGTGCCGCGCTCTACCTGCCGGACGAGCGCGGAGGGCGGTTCGTGGGGGGCGCCGGCGTCTGCGACCGGTGGGTGGGCGCCGCGCCCGCCGGGTCGGGCGCGCTGGTGCTGGCGGAGGCGGTCGCGGCCGGGCGGCCGCAGGTGACGGCCGAGTGGACCGATCCGCCGGGAGACCGCCGGTCGGCGTACGCGTACGCCGCGGTGTTACCGATCTTCCGGGGCGCCATCGTCACCGGCGCGCTCGTCATCGTCGGCGACGCGCGCGACCCGTTCGCCGCACTGGACGAGGATTTCCTGGTGGCGCTCGGGCAGCAGGTGGGCGCCGCGCTCGAGAACGCGGACCTCTACGAGCGGCTCCAGGCGCGAACGGTGGAGCTCGCGCGGCTGTCGGCGAGAATGATCGAGCAGCACGAGGCCGAGCGCCGCCGCCTCTCCCGTGAGCTGCACGACGAAACCGCCCAGGTCTTCTCCGCCGTCAAGATGGAGCTGGCGGTGCTCCGCGACACCGCGGACCCGCCCACCGCCGCGCGGCTCGACCGCGCGCTCGATCTGGTCGACACCGGGATCCGGAGCATCCGGGCCGTGACCAACGACCTGCGCCCGCCGCTGCTGGACGATCTAGGCCTGTTGCCGGCGATGCGCTCGCTCGCCGCCGAGTTCGCCGAACGGAGCGGCGTCGCCACAGAGTTGTCCCTCCCCGCCGCGC
>Ga0070706_100001545_pt1 | contig 24086 bp, 29 predicted proteins | sample KBSK5501metaG_FD_65476 | JGI IMG/M metagenome (GOLD analysis project Ga0070706, IMG submission 65476) | Corn, switchgrass and miscanthus rhizosphere microbial communities from Kellogg Biological Station, Michigan, USA - KBS K5-50-1 metaG | ecosystem: Host-associated > Plants > Roots >... | reverse complement strand
TGTTCGCTTTGTTCACGCCGTCACGATTGAAAACGCCCGAGTAAATCCAGGCACCGCACGCGGTCGATCCGTCAGCTCTTAGTTCGTTGTAATCGGCGACCTGCGGACCATGATGCGGTTTGCCGTCGCGATCGAGACCGAAAAGGACTCCATCATTCCCACCGGGGTCACCGACCCCGGCTACAACTCCGCGATCAGCGACCGCGGCTACACGATCGGTGTACCAGCCGTTGATCTCCGCGAGCACCGCTTCCATTTTCGGCTCGCCGAACTCGTCTTCCGGATACCACCAATTGAGTGCGCGCAAGGGCTCGTCGATCGGATCGTCGGATGCCTTCGCTTTCGCGATCAAGCGCAAGGCGAGCTGATGAATGAACCACGCTTCGGATCGGCAATCCTCCGGTGGCTCGACCGCTTTTTCGCGCCATTGCAAAAGCCGCTGTGTATTCGTGAACGCGCCTTCTTTCTCCGCATGGCCGGCCGCGGGAAAGAAAAAGACTTCCGTTTCGATTGCTTCCGTTTTTAATTCGCCGCGCTCTATTTCAGGCGAGTCACGCCAAAACCTGGCCGGCTCGGTTTCGACCATGTCGCGCACGACAAACCATTTTAGTTTCGCCATCGACTTCCGCTGGAAACGAGAGTTGGGCGCGCCGACAGCCGAATTCTGCCCGATCAAAAACATTCCCTCCATTTTTCCGTCCGCCATGTCGTAGAGATATTCGAAGAAGGAATGATCGGCGGTGAGTTTCGGAAGCCAGTTGTAACCGAAATCGTTTTCGGCGATCGAGCGTTTGCCGTAGTAGGCCTTTAACAAGCTGATGAAGTACGCGGGCGTGTTCGACCAGAGCCCGGTCTTCGGGGTGCGCGCATCGAGATATTTTTGCAGCGTCTCGTCACTTCCGCCGACCGGCATCGCCAGATAACCGGGCAAAATGTCATAGAGCGTCGGGATGTCGGTCGAGCCCTGGATCGAAGCGTGGCCGCGCAGGGCGAGAATGCCACCGCCGGGCCGGCCGATGTTGCCTAACAACAATTGCAAGATCGAGGCGGTGCGAATGATTTGCACCCCTTTGGAGTGTTGCGTCCAACCAACGGCATAACAAATCGCCGCCGTTTTGTCTGGGCCCGATGCCCTAACGAGTGTGTCGGCAACTTTGTGAAAAAGCGCCGGCGGGATGCCGCAGACTTTCTCGACCATTTCCGGTGTGTACCGCGCGAAATGGCGTTTCAATTTTTGAAAAACACATTGTTGATCTTGCAACGTGAGATCGCGCTCAGGAAAGCTGAGGCCTTCGCCCTTGTATTGCCAGCTCTGCATCGAGTAATTGCGCGTGTCCTCATTCCAGCCGGAGAAGAAACCATCGGTGTTATCTTCCGGATCCCGATAGTCGTCGCGCAAAATGCAGGATGCATTCGTGTAGTGAACCACGTAATCGCGGAAGAAGAGTTTGTTCTCGATGACGTGATGGATGATTCCGCCGAGAAACGTGATGTCGCTGCCGGCGCGGATCGGCACCCAGATATTAGCCAGCGCGCTCGTGCGCGAGAATCTTGGATCGACATGTATAATGGTTGCGCCGCGCTCCTTCGCTTTCATCACCCAGCGGAAACCAACCGGATGCGCCTCGGCCATCGACGAGCCCTCGATTAGAATGCAATCGGCGTTGGCGAGATCTTGTTGCGCAGTCGTAGCTCCGCCCCGGCCGAAGCTGGTGCCCAGACCGGGCACCGTGCTGCTATGTCATATCCGCGCCTGGTTGGATATGCAGACCATCCCCAGGCCGAGAGTGAACAGTTTTCGGATGAGATAATTTTCTTCGTTATCGAGCGTGGCGCCGCCGAGATGGCAGATCGCCGTCGTGTGATTGATCGTCGCGCCGTCCTTTTTGTGGACGAACGTGCGTTTGCGCGATTCCCAGACGCGGTCTGCCACCATGTCCATCGCGCGCTCCAGCGGAATTTCCGTCCACTCTTTTGCGCGCGGCGCGCGATATTTCATTTTCGTTTCGCGCCGGCTATGCGTCAGCAATTGATAAGAAGCCGCGCCTTTTGGGCAAAGATTTCCCTGGCTGATCGGACTCTCTGGATCGCCTTCGATCGAAATCAGTCTCCCATGCTTGTGATAGATCAGCTGACCACAACCGACACCGCAGTAGGGGCAAACCGAACGCGCGACTTTCGCCCCGTCGATGCGTGCATGCATCGCGCGCGTCTTCTCCGACATCGACTCAAGGCCCGTCCCGTCTTTGCATTCGCGAATCTGGCGAACGAGCGGCCATTTGGAGAGCAAATCAGTCAGCGCGGGCATCAAAGATTCATCGCGTGCGGGAACGCGTTTGGTTGCTCAAAAAAAATCTCGGCCAGAAAGTTTAAAAAATCACCTGCATGCGCAGCAGCACTTCGTTGAATTGATCCTGGCCAAACTGCGGATTGGCCTCACGAAAATCCGACCACGTGTGGACGTAGTTGGCCATTATTTCGAGTCCCTGGCCATGGATGTAATAGTTCAGGCCGCCAGTGATGGAAGAGATGCCGTCATTGCCGGCCTGTCCGGGGTTCAAATGTTCCCATTTCACGACCGTTTGCAGTTTTTTCGGAACTACGAAGTAACTGCCTTGGACGTAGAAACCATTGGTCTCAAACCTGGTAAATTCAGGCGTGACGTCGGGGCCGACGCGTGGGCGGACGCGTTCATCGAGATACTCACCGATCAAATCAAATGGGCCGATCGTTAGCCAGGCGTCGAAGCTATACGCACGCCGCTCGTCTGCGTTCGGTAGAATAAATGGTGTCAAGGAGCCATCGGCGTTCTCTTTCAAATTCAAAAGCGGCGAGATGTTCGTGCCCTTGTCGTCACGGCTGAAAAAATAATCGCCACCCAGCTTCAGGCTTGCTTCCTGTCCCATCAGTTTGCCTTTGAAAGGGAGAAGCTCAAGTCGGCCGACATACATGAACTCGTTGTTATCGTTGTTACTAATATTGCGGCCGTTGCCGTTGAAGATGCCTGCGTAATAGGTCACGAAATCCTTTTCCTCCGGAAAAATGTGGGTCAGCGGTTTGCCCCAAAGCATTGCACCGATCTGCCGCTCCTGCGCGATCGCGCCGATCGGAAGACTGCGCTCGATCGTAAAGAGCGCCGTGTCCGCTGTAAACGCCCATTCCAAGCTGAAGGGCGCCTTCCATTGACCTACTCTGATGTTCGCCTCCGGAATCGCATGCCAGTTGATAAAAATGTCCGTTCCGGAAAAGTCGGTGCGATTGCCTGAAGTGCCATCGCTCTGCTCAAAATCGCCTTCCACTTTGAAATCGAATTGTTCGGCGAAATCTCCAGTGAGGTTGATGCGGGCGCGGCGAATGCGGAAGCGATCCTTCAACTTCGTCTCGCCGAAGCGCCCTTCAAAAGCGGAAACATCGCCACTTTCCAGATTCATCTGGATGTAACCACCGAGCGTTAGCTTGAATTCCGAGCCGCCGGGATGCACATCGACCGGCGGAGGCGAAGGCGCGGCGAACACAACTTTGCTTTCGCTGCCTGCGGTCGCCTTTCCTTCCGGACTCGACAAAATCGGCGCGAACGGTTCTCGCTTCGACTTGAGCTGGTGCACTTCATTTTCCAGCTCGGCGTTGCGTTCCTGCAACTGACGGACGGCTTTTTCCAAATTTTGCAATCGTTCCGCTTCCGATTGGGCGGCGGGATCTGCGGCGCGCAATGGCAGACAAATTAGAAAAAAAAGAAAGAAAATCGCGACTGCGGAAGCGACCCGAGTTTTCATGGGCAAAAACTTCTCAGAAAAAGCTCGCTTTCGCGATTACCAGCCGTTTGCGCCCGGAAGTAAAGAAAATATTTTGTTTCGCACCAAGTCCGAAATCGGACAATTCCCGTAGTACGTAAGCATGAGCTTCTTCGATCGGCAACAAACCGTAGGCGACCCCGGCTGATAATCGCTGGCTGATCGATCTTTAGGCGGGTTGTTCGCGGCGAGGCGGCCGAGCGATAATCGGCAGCAGAATCGAAATTGCCATTACGCCGGCGAGGACGTGAAGCGCCCCGGCGTAATTGCCGGCGAGCTCGCGCGCTCGCGCGATGTAGAGAGGGCCGAAAACGCTGGCAAAACTCCACGCCGTGAGCATCAGCCCGTAGATCGAGCCGACGTTCTTCGGTCCGAAATAATCTGCGGAAAACGCAGGCATGGTGCCGAATCCGCCGCCGTAACACATCAGGATGATGAAGGTGACGGCGGTCATTACGGGGACACGGTGATTTTTGGCAGCAACCAAAAGAGCAGGACTTGGACAATAAAGATAAGGCCGAACGCCGTGCGCCTGGTTGTGAGATCAGATACCCAGGCCCAAAAGATACGTCCGACTCCATTGCCGAGGCTGGCAATTCCGACCATGCCGCCGGCCACCACTGCGGTCACACCCGTGAGTTCCTGAAAGATCGGCCCTTCTTGCGAGATGACGGCAATGCCGGCCGACGTATTCAAAAACAGAATCAGCCAGAGCACCCACCATTGCCATCGCTTGAGCGCTTCACCCAAAACGTAATCACGGGTGGCGCGCTGCGCCGTTTGCTTCGCGCTCGGCGCCCACCCAGTCGGCTGCCAGCCTTCGGGGGGATTTCGCATGAATAATGCGGCGATGGTGGCGATGATGAAATACGCAATTCCCAGATAGGCGAAGGTCGGCAGCACGTCCACAGCCTGGATGAGTCGCGCCGCCACTGGGGCGGTGATGAGCGCGCCGGCGCCGAATCCGGCGACGGCGATGCCGGTGATGAGACCGCGCCGATCAGGGAACCATTTCACCAGCGTGGCGACTGGCACGATGTAACCAAGCCCGAGTCCGATCCCGCCGAGCAATCCGTAGCTCATATAGAGCCACCACAACTTATTGGCGGAGAAGCTCGCCAGGAAAACGCCGACGCCGTAGAATACTGCGGCGGTGAGCGCCACCGTGCGCGGCCCAACTCGATTCATCCACAAGCCGCCCACAAACGAGGCGAAACCGAGCACGAAAATGCTAATGGTGAACGTGAGCGTAACTTGCGAAATGCTCCACCCAAATTGCTTCGATAGCGGGATGCGGAACACGCTCCACGCGTAAACAGCCCCGAGCACGATCTGGAGAAAAATTCCCGCGATCGCAATGACCCAACGGTTACGGCTTTTCATAATTTCCTCCTTCGCTTGCATCGACAAACAAAAGCGTCCCCGTCACGTGAAGTCAGATCGGTTGGCTCGTCGAGATTTCGAAACAGCGCTTTATCATCTTTTGAGCCGGACACGCGAGATGTTTTTCGGAAAATGCTACCAGAAAGCCATTCCTCCTATCCGAAAAGCCGGGCTGGATCGCTGCGCTGGGGCGATCTGCAACCTTTCCGTGCGGCCGTGGCCGAACGTTTTTATTACCGCGAGAAAAATCCTCAATGGTCAACGGAGTCTTTGTCCATGGCTGAGCAAAACGGATCAAGCGGCAACACGCTTCGGCTTTTCATCTATTGGTTGATCGTCGGCGTCCCATTTGTTTGGGGTGTCTGGATCACGATCTTGAAATTGCCTGCGCTTTTTCGTTAGCGAGCAACCGAGCGGATCGACCGTTGCGTATCTCAAGCAGACGCAACCACTGCGCCGCCGCGCGGCGCGCGATATTTCATTTTCGTTTCACGCCGATCGTGCGTGAGCAACTGGTACGAAGCCGCTTCTTTCGGACAAAAATTTCCCTGGCTGATCGGGCTCTCCGGATCGCCTTCGATCGAAATCAGTTTCCCATCCTTGTGACAAATGAGCTGCCCGCATCCAACTCCGCAATACGGACAAATCGAGCGCGCAACCTGCGCATCGTCGATCCGCGCGTGCATCGCGCGCGTTTTTTCGGACATCGCCTCAAGGCCGGTGCCGTCGGCGCCCGCTCACGAATTTGACGGATGAGCGGCCATTTCGAGAGAAGACTGAACATTGAGTTCATCTCATCAAATTTCGCCCGTGCTTGCAACTTTCGCTTGAAAAATTTGCCAGGGAGGGGACTCGAACCCCTAAGGATTGCTCCACCAGATCCTAAGTCTGGCGCGTCTGCCAATTTCGCCACCCTGGCTCGTTGATTACGAACGACTTATAAATTAAGATTGGCAGTCCAGCAAGTAACCAGCCAAATACGTAATCTCGCTGGACGTTTGAAGTGTGTACGCCCAGCTCTGCTGATTTTGCGTCGATTTCATCCTTGTTAATCACACCCCGCTGCTCCGATAGAACCCTACGCGCAATCAAGCTGGCGTCGATGCACAAGATCGAAATTCAGCTGGTAGCACGATAGAGATCAGCGATCCCGGGGGGGAACGCACCGAGGGCAGCCCCGATGGGAAAGAAAGATCGCCCGAAGAACCACGGTTCCCCAATGTAGTGATAACCGTTCTAGCACAAATCCTAGCACAATTGCGCAATTTGCAGGAAGTGCGTTAGGCAAATGGCGCCAGACGCACCAGACTTACACTCGCCGTGCGGTAGGCTTGCGGATGACTTCGGCGGCGAAGCGTTCCATCTCTTCGAATTGCGGACTGCACTGCAAGAGAAGCAAATCGACGCCTGCGTCTTCGAATTCATCGATTCGCTCGGCGACCTGATCGGGCGTGCCGACCAGCCCCGGTCGCAAACCGCGATTCGAGACCGAATATTCCTGGATTGACATTTGACCTTCGAGCTTTGTTCCGCTCAGCCATTGTTGATAGTTATCGTATCCCGCCGCGGAAGCTTTGACGTCGGTGATGCGGGCGAGTTCCGCTTTGGCTTCTTCTTCCGTGTCGCGAATGATTGCGTAGGCGGCAATGCCGTATTGCATCGGTGGCAAATTAAGTTTTTCTCGGCGCGTCCGCATGTCGGCGATCTTCTCGCGAATTCGCGGCGGCGGATCACCGTGCATTACGTAAGTGTCACATCGTTCGGCGATCAGATTTTTCGCTGCTTCCGATTCGCCGCCTGCGTAGATGACGGGACGCGGCTGCTGCTGCTGACATTGATGCAGGCGGCATCGAATACTAATCACACGTGATTTTTTGTCGGTCATATAAAGCTCGCTAGGCCCGGTTGAGGTCGCCGGGCGAGGCGAGGTCCTCGCTGCCGACGCATGGCGGAGAGCTTCACGAATTTAAATGGTGTATCTGTTAGGAACCCTGTCCCCACACTCGCTGCCTATATGAGTCGCGGCCAGATGCGAAATGGTATATGTGATATGAGATCGGATTCTTCATGTAATATTTCTGATGGTATTCTTCCGCGGGCCAAAATTTTCCCGCCGGCAAAATCACTGTCGCAATCGGCTTCTCGAATTTGCCGGACTTCGCGAGATTCTCTTTTGATTCTTCAGCAATCTTTTTCTGTTCTTCCGTGGTGTAAAAGATCGCGCTTGTATACTGGGCGCCAATGTCATGAAACTGTCCGTCCGTCTGGATGGGATTGATGTTACGCCAGAAAATTTCTAGGAGCTTCGCGTACGATATTTTCGTTGGATCATAAGTGACTTCGATCGCTTCGCGGTGCCCGGTCTCGCCGGCTGATACTTGCTTGTAGGTCGGGTTTATTTCGGAACCGCCGGCGTAGCCAACTAAAGTGGAAATCACGCCTGGGGAGTGGTCGAAGGGCGGTTGCATGCACCAGAAACAACCGCCGGCGAAGACGGCTTTCTCCGCGCTCGCGGGATCGACATCCCCCGACGATCCGTTGTCAGCTATGCCGAAAACAGCCGCGAACAGTGCAAACGTTAGAATCGCTCTCCTCATGCTATTCTTCACTAAGAGTCGCGAACCACGTTTCTATTCCAATCAATCACCGCCACGTCACGATATCGGAGGCGGGAATAATGGGGCGAGCTGCGGCTCTAACTTGAAGCAGACTATTTCGCTACTCAAAAAACTATTATGAAATCACTCGTCCAAACACTTGCTTTTTTCTCCTTCATCGCATCGCTCTCTACCGCACTCGCCGGCGCGAGTGTGAACGTAGATAGGAACGGAATCGGCATCCAAGGCTACGACCCGGTCGCATTTTTCACAGATGGTAAACCGGTCATAGGCAAAGAAGAATTTCAGAGCAATTACCACGATGTGGTTTACCATTTCGCGTCCGCTGAACATCAGGCAATGTTCGATGCAAACCCATCGGCTTTTGAACCGCAGTTTGGCGGGTATTGCGCTTACGGCGTGACCAAAGGGCACCTCGCACCTGTTAAGATCGATGCTTTTCAAATCGTAAACGGACGCCTTCTTATGCAGTACGACAAAAGCGTGAGAGAGACTTTCAACAAAGACCAGCGCGGTAATCTGGAACTAGCCGACAAGAACTGGCCCGCCTTGTCCGAAAAAGGACATTAATCATCGCCGCGAGGATTGACTTCTCGCGGGTGACGCGGGGAACATGCGCGCACGTGTGTTAGGAGAGCTAAGTCACTCGCGGTGGCGCGCTCGTTGGCAAGCGTTCCTCCATCCGATCGATCGGGAAAAAAAGACGCTTCTCCGCGAGCGCTGGGAATCTTTGCCCGACGATTTGCGCACGCCGAACCAGGTGAGCGGGCGTCATCTCACGCATTGCAGTTTTACGACGGGCGCGAGTTATTGCTCGTTCCATTGCACACATTGCTATCTGCCGAAGAATGCGAATCAAGTGCCGATGCCTTCGCTTGCGCAAATGAAGGAGCAGATCGACGCAAACCGTCGCTTGCAAGGTCCTGGTGGGGGCTTGCAAATCACCGGCGGCGACGTAGCGGATGCTTACTTCAGAACGGGTCGGCAGGACGAACTTGTCGAGATCGTGCGTTATGCGGTCGAAGCAGGCCTGGTCCCGATGTTAATGACCCACGGTCAGACTTTGATCGAACATCCCGATTTTCTGGAAAAGCTGATGCTCGACGGCGGATTGCGCCAGGTGGCGGTGCATATTGATATGACGCAAGTCGGCAGACATGTGTATCCCATCGCGCAAGTCAAGAGCGAGACCGATTTACATCCCGTACGCGAAGCTTTCACGCGGCTTGCGCTTCAGCTACGACGGAAAACCGGCCTGCCGCTCGAATTTGCCCACAACTGCACGGTGACAGAACGCAACATTCAGGACGTGCCGAAGGTGCTTCGCTGGTTTATCTCCGACGCCGAACGCACACGAATTTGGCGGAACATCAGCTTTCTGCCGGAGGCAGATACCGGCCGGACACGGATCTCCAAACATCCCGTTACGCCGGAACAGGTCTGGGAAAAAATCTGCGAAGGCGCAGGCATCAAGATTGAACGGAACGTTGCGATCTTCGGCCATCCAGATTGCAATAACGGCGCCTTCCTCTTGATTGCGCGGCCTTCGGGCAGAGTGATTTCGGCCTTGCCGCATGATGAAAAGACGCGAGCACTTCTTTGGGAAGCGCTCTCGGCCGTCGGCGCGATTTCGACGTACGCAGATGATGCGGGGACGGTGCCTTACCGCGTCTGCGGCGCGCTCGCGCACCATCCGTTGCTGGCGATTCGACTATTCACCCGAGCGATCGCTCTTGTCGTAACGGGCCGGATTCCCGCCGAGCTCGTATGCGCACTGCTTACCGGACGTGCTCAAACAATTAACACCGGCACCCACAATTTTATGGACGCTAATCGCGTGGCCAACGCAGCGAATGATCCGACCACCAAAAAACGTCTCGACGCCTGCGTTTTCAAGGGTGCGGTAAAGAATCGCGGGACCGGGAAGTGGGAGGCCGTGCCGATGTGCGCGATGAATCAGGAGCGATGGAGCAAGCTATATGAAGAGCGGCTCGCTGATGGAGGCGATGTCCCGCAGTGATGGAATAAGAAGGCGCGGTCCGGGCTCTGTGTCTTACAGGAGCATCCATTATGATCGCCGTGTTTCTGCCGATGCTCTGATTGTCAAGCCGGACGCGTGAGCCAACCGAATCCCATCCAATCATTGAACCAGGATCGCGTCTTCTCAGCCATGACCTGGGACGATTCCGTTGAGTTCGCAAAAGCCAGAGCACAGGCGTTTTCGAGCGGCGTGCCATCGCGCAAGGCACAAAGCAAATGATACGCTTCCGGGTCGAGGCGTTTGTAGTAAACGGAAAATCGTTGGCGATGCACAGCGAGATAGATCGGTGCGTTGCTTGCGCGTGCAGTAAGGCGACGGCGTGGACGTGAATGAGCGCCGGCGACGGCGTTGCTCGCGATTCCGGTCTCCATCTCTGACTGGCGTTTCAATTTTCCCAAGAGTTCATCGACTGGGTACCCAAGTTTTAGAAGAATGAGATGCCGCTGCAGGCCGAACCGGAGCAATTCGGTCGGAATATCGCGAACCTCTTCCCGTGCCAGCGGCGATCTAGAGTCGCTATCGAACGCGAGCACACGAGCCCATTCCACCCGGACCATATCGAGCGCGATCGACGAGTGCGGTGCCGTGAGCTTTGGGTGCTCGCGCAAGAATTCTTCGAGCCGGTCGCCAAGATTGCGTAGGGACCACGACATCGATCCGCAATGATCGAGGTAAGCAACAGCCAGCTTGTCGAAGCGCCGCTCCCCGAGGACGGCGCGGAGTCCGCGGAAATCTTCTGCGAAATTACCGAGTAGCCGCCACCAATACTGCTGATTATAAATCTCTAACCGGTCGAAGGAATCGAGCCGGTCGTTCGGTTTAATAAATTGCGCGGCGACCTCTGCGGTCGGGCTACCGTCCGTCCAGGTGCGTTGCATCGCGTCATCGCGAGTGAGTGGCCGCATGACGGCCTTAGCCATCACAGCTTGGAGATCGGCGAGACGATTAGGCGGCGGCCGCTTCATAGGGTAGAAAACGGGAAGCTTTTAGCGCCTCGCGGTGAACATCGTCGAACGAAGGAATGCGATCATCCCATTCGAGCAGGGTCGCAGTCCGGCCCACGCGCTCGATGGCGCGCGCGTAAAGTCTCCAAACCGGATCAAGCACAGGGTGATCGTGCGTATCCAGAATATATTTCTCGAACTTCGAATGGCCCGCGAGGTGGATCTGCGCCACGCGGTTGGCCGGCACAGCATCGATATAGGTTTGCGGATCGAACCCGTGATTTTTCGAAGAGACATAAATATTATTCACGTCCAGGAGAATGCCGCAATCCGCGCGCTCGACGACTTCGCAGAGAAACTCCCATTCGCTCATCTCTGACATATGGAACTCGGCGTAGCTGCTCACGTTCTCGACCGCCAAAGGCACTCCGAGAAAGTCTCGTGCTTCGCAAATGTTCGCCGCTGTCTTCTCGACCGCTTCCCACGTGTAGGGCATCGGCAGCAAATCGTGCGTGTAACGCCCATCAACGCTTCCCCAGCAAAGATGATCGGAGAGCCATGGCGTACGAGTCCGTTTCACGAGATTCTTGAGCTTGCGAAGATGATCCCGGTTCGGCCGGCTGGCGTTTCCGAAATAAAGTGAGACGCCGTGTTGGACGACGCGGTACTGCTGGAGGATTTGATCGAGCACATACAGCGGACGTCCCGCGTCAACCATGTAATTTTCTGAGATGATCTCGAACCAGTCCACGACCGGTTTCTTCTCAAGGATGTGCTGGTAGTGAGGAATGCGGAGGCCTATCCCGATGCCGTAGTCGGTAAATGAGTTGAAGCGTGAAGAAAGCATTTATTCAGGAGCTGCGTCGCCGGGCCACAACTCGGTTGAGTTGAAGCCCGGCGTCCGCTGAGCAATTACTTGCTATCGTCGTTATCGTGTCCGACGGGCTTGCCATCTTTGGTAGCGCAGCCGCCCTTGCCTTTGCAGGAGTTTTTGCCGGCGCAACCGTGGTCGCTGGTTTTGCAACCTCCTTTGCCTTTACAGGAGTTCTGGCCCTTGCAGTCGTGAGTCTCGCCCTTTGTCTCGTCGGCCTGTATGCCGGGGCTAGAGCTGACGTTCGACGTGCCGGACTGCCCGACATTTGCAGCGTTCAACGTGGAGAACGAGCTGCCAGCCATAATGCCGGCAACGGCCGCGCCCGCGAGGAGAGCTTTGGTATTGTAAGGTTTCATATGTTTCTTTTTTTCTGTTATTTTTGTTAGCCCAGCGGTTCCAGTCTTTTGGAGGCCGAACAGACAGTTCAGATATTAAGATTCCTAGCCACGAGCTTTATTCCGCGCGATCGGCGTGGAGAGATATTATTTTCGCGTCGACTCCGCCACGCCAGATTCGCTGGGGGCTTTCTTTGCGATGGGTGTGACGATGCGTGCGTGGCGAACTCTCCATTGCGAAACGTATGAGGTCTGGCGAGCCGGGTATTCCTAATCATCCCATCACCGGTCCCATGGCAACGAACGAGAGCGGTGCGTTAAGCCCAGGAGATGATGTCGATACAACGGAGACTTCTCGATTGCTAAAAAGGGACTTCGAAATTCAGATCGGCGGGCGTCCCCTTCGTGGTTAAGACCCACGCCTTGTCTCCGGAATACGAGACCTTAGAAACCCAGCCATCTTTCTCGATCATTTCGTGCGCGTTTGGCTTGATTTGGAAGTCGTCGCCGCGGACGAGGTAAACCATTGCCATCTGCTTGCCGTTTTGTAGACAGAGCATGAGCACTGGCTTGCCGTTCCAATCGACGACACTGGAGCCGATTAACTTCATGTCCATGTCCGTCCCCGGCTTGGCGATTTCCAGCGCTGCCTTGCGAACAGCGGGCTGACGATTAGCCCAGGTGGCGACCGCAGACGCGTCGAAGCAAACAAATTGCAATGAAGGCATCTCGTTCGTGTAGCTGATCGCTTGCAAAGCGAGATTACGCGCGGGGTTCCGAGGCGCTGCGAAATGCTGCCAGACGCCCACGCCGATCACAACGGCCGCGGCCGCGGCCAGTATTGGCTGCAGCCACCGTACGCTAAAGATGTTCCTCGCCTTGGGCTGGCGGTCGAGAATCTCGTATTTCAGATAGGGCGGAGCCGTCACCGCGTGTGCCAGCTTCTCGACCATCAGCGCGTCGAACCTTTCCTTTTCTTCAAACCACGCTTGCAGCTCCGGATCCCGCTCCAGTTCATGCAGAGCATCGGCAAAAATCGGATCGTGCGAGTCTTTGCCGCCGAGCCGATACGATTCGAGAATTCTCTTGGCTTCTTCCCTATCCACTCTGGCGTCCCCCTCGTTCAGAAATCTTGACGATCTTTTCCGTGTCGGCGACGCGTGTGCTCTCCAGCCGGTGCCGAAGCATAGTTTTCCCACGGGCGAGCCGCGACATCACCGTGCCGATCGGCACTTCAAGGATGTCAGCGATCTCTTTGTACGAAAGCTGATCGAAATAGAAGAGGCTGACAGGCAGGCGGAAATGATCATCCAGTCCTTGTAATGCCGTAAGCAGGCTCTTCGCGTCTATGTTAGCTGCGTGGTCCACACTTATTAGAAGGCTATCATCGCCCTCTAATTCCACATCATATCGTTGACGCACAGCTTCATGGCGCTTAGTGCGCAGAAATTCCCGTCGCAGAATGGTAAAGAGCCATTGCTTGCCTTTTGATCGGTCGCGAAGTTGACGCTGGTTTGTCTGCGCGATGAAGAACGCCTGCTGCGTAAGATCGCAGGCGTCATCATGATTGCGACTCAGGCTGAGGGCAAAGCGAAATGCCGCTTGGTAGTGTTCCTCAACGAACTTTTCGAAATCGTCAGGCATCGTTTGCGTAGAAATCGGAAGGGCTAGTTTATTCGAGCGTTCGAGCGGGAACGCCAGGCTTCGTGTTGAAAGCAATGTCGCGGCAGATGTCATTGCCTATTTGTGGGCCGAAGAAATTGCCGAAGCGCCCTCGCCAAGCACCTGTTGAAAGAGATGGTGTTTTAATCGCGTCCAGTCTGCATCCCACCAATCGGATGCGCAAGCCGCCCGCAGTCCCGCAACCGGAGGAAGCGGCATAAACACAGGGCCACATTTATCGGCGCTTGCTCGGTTCACGGGTTCAAGGGCCAACTCTCATTGTGCCGTTCTCGTCTTCAGTTTGAGCGCGACGGAGTTCATGCAGTAACGAAGATGCGTCGGAGCGGGACCGTCGTTAAATACGTGGCCAAGATGCGATCCGCAGCGCGCGCACCTAACCTCGTCGCGCGTCATCCCGGCGCTATCATCGATTGATACTTTTACTTTTTCCGCTGCGATCGGCGCGTAAAAGCTGGGCCACCCTGTCCTAGAGTCGAACTTGGTTTCGGAGCTAAACAATTCATTGCCGCAAGCGGCACAGACATAGATTCCTTTCTGATGGTTGTTCGCATATTGGTTGAAAAAGGGCAGCTCGGTACCAGCTTGGCGGAAGACGTAAAATTGCCCTCGCGACAGGATCTTGCTCCACTCGTCATTCGTTAGGCTGACTTTTTCGGTCGTGGGAATTGCGTTGAGTTTTGCTCGGATTCGAATTGCTTCAGCGTCGTCTTCTTTTCCGGCGCGGCTCTGAGAAGCCAATAAAACGACAGCAAACAGAGCGACACAAGCGATTACCGTAAAAATAGAGATAGCAACACGTCTAGCCGCTTTTTTCTCCTGCCGTGAAAGTTGAATCAAATTCGGAGTCGTCATGGTTATCCTTTTTTGTTACGGAATTGCCGGCGGCAGCCAGCCGCCAGTAGCTTGTATCGGCAGTAGCGCCTCATGCATCGTCACCCACGCCGCCAGCGCTGGGCGCGTGCCTTTTTCCGCTTGGCTTGACGCGAGAGTCCACTCCGCGCGGGCGATCCCAGCATCTACTGTCATCGGTATCGATTCGTAGTTAAGAACCACAAAATCGTGATGCAGCTCGCGCCCACCGTTCTCGCCTCGCGCGACTCTTGACGCGATCCCACTCCCCAAAAGTGCAACATGCAGATCCCACTTGGAGTTCGAAGCGGCCACCGAAGCAAAACTGAAGGCAAGGCGTTTGTCCGCAATTTGCCGGACACTCAGCACTCCTCTGCTCGCACCAGTGGCGGCAGGTAAACGCGGTTCCGAAAACCAATCCCACTCACGTCCGTTTACGACAAATCCAGGAGTGTAAACGGACTCATTATTCCAGGAGGCGGCGTAAGCGCGCTGACGCTGAGTGAAGACCGGAGACGCAAACCGGTCCTTCCAGCCAAGTCCATCCCAGTAGTTAACGTGAAAGGCGACTGGGACAAACTCGCTCCAGAGACCGGGATTGGTTGATAGCTTGCCGAGCCAGGCTTCCGCCGGCGGGCAACTGCTGCATCCTTCCGAAGTAAAAAGCTCTACCAGTGTTGTCTGTTTTTCAGCGCTCTGAAACAATACATTTCCATCGCCGCTCGCCTCAGTAGCATGTGCAAACAGCCAGCAAAGCGTGATCGTGATGCCGAGACCAAGTCTCGTTGGAAACTGCAAGAAACCAAATGGTGAAAACGTGCGTAACGCGATAATGGCTGACGTCAAAAAAGTAGCGTCCATTTCCTATTAGAGTCGCGACGGGCACTTTTATTTCCCAACTGACAGAAAAAGAGCCAGCTGACGGACAGAACGGACCTGAACGAGACAAACAAGGAAGCGCTTTGCTTAAACGAAGAACTGTTCGGTGTGCGGACGCAGATCAAGCTCCAGCGTCCAAGCGGAGCGGGCTTGATTGACGAGATGCCAGTAGGCGTCAGCCATGCAGTCAGGATCGAGCATCGGCTCGGATTGCGCGATCTTGGTCGAATCTTGTGGGGTGCCGATCAACCCGTCCACGACGACATGCGCGACGTGCACCCCTTGCGGCCAAAGCTCAAGCGCGAGCGACTGCACTAGACCGCGCAAGGCGAATTTTGCGCTGCTGAACGCGAGCGAGCCCCCACCGCGCACACTTGAAGTGGCACCGGTAAAAATCATTGCGCCTCCGTCGCTCGCGACCATATCGCGCGCAGTCTCTTGCGCGCAAACAAAACCGCCTAAAGCCGTCACGCGCCACGATTGCTCGAATTGCTCGACCGTCGTCTCGAGCAAACCGTTGCCCGACGAGTCGCTGGCGTTATGAATGAGGAGACCGATCGACCCCAGTTTCTCGCGCACGCGCGCGATTGCGGAAATCACTTCCGCGGGCCGGCTCACATCCGCGACAACGCTCGCCGCAGATTGGCCTGTGGCCGAAATCTCGCGGGCCAATCCTTCAATGAAATTCGGGTGCCGCGCGACGAGACCGACTCCAAAGCCTTCGCGCGAAAACCGTCGCGCGAGGGCCGCGCCCAGACCAGGGCCCACGCCGGTGACCAACGCGACCCGATTCACGGTTTTCCTCCGAACGTCACACAATCGGGCGCTGAGATTTTTGCAGACCTAGTCATAATGATTTTTGAGAACTGTCACCATTATTTATTCCAGACGGTAAGCATTCGCTTTGTCGCCATTATGCCGTTGGCTGCACGCCTCTTTTCACATGAAATTCAAAGCAATCGGGGCGATGATAATGCCCGGTAACATCCAAAGTCATGGCTTCCTGTCGGACTCGATCGAGGTCGAGTTCTGCATGGAGGATTGCAGGCGCATCGAATCTTGCAGGGACAACGTATGAACTGTCCGGGGCAATGATCGCGCTTCCACCGTTCAACACCCATTGGTCAGGGTTTTTCACGCGATCGGGATGCGGTGGGAGTTCGGGTGGCAATGCGCTCGCCTGCATGAGGGCTCCTGCGGCAAGCACATAGCACCGACCCTCGAACGCGTAGTGGCGGCTGGCGAGTTGGTGGACTTCCTTTACTGTTGGCCAGACCGCGCAATGAACGTCTTCGCCAGCTTCATGCAGAGCTTGGCGCGACAACGGCATCCAGTGCTCCCAGCAAATTAATCCACCGATTCGGCCGACCGAAGTATCGACGGCGCGAATACCTGACGCGTCGCCCTGTCCCCACACAAGTCGTTCGGTATATGTCGGGATGAGTTTCCGATGATGATTAAGGAGCGAGCCATCAGGTCCGAACGTGAGAAGAGCATTGTACAGAGTTCCGCGGCCCGGGCCGCTTGCGACCTGTTCGGTTACACCGATAACAAGTATGATGTGCAACTCCGAAGCGATTCGCGCGACGGCGGAGCCACTGGACCCACCGACATCGACGCTCTCGGCCGCCAGGCGACGAAACACCGTCTTCGTGGGCTCGTGGTCCCAGAGAGCTGCATCTCGACAGAGATCGAGCCAGACGGGGTAACCTGGGAGCCAAGTCTCGGGGAAGACCACAAGTTCCGCGCCGGTGCCAGCCGCTTCCCGCGCCAACATCGATGTGCGTTCCAAACCCTCCGCGAGGGTTGGCGCTACCTCGGCCTGCACAATCGCGACGCGCGCTATCTTCGACACAGTGTCACCATCATATCGCAACGACCATGGTCCGGCCAACGCGAACAGAAAATCAGCTGCCGTGGCAGGTTACAGTCTAACATGCGGTTCCGCCATTTTGTCCATTCATTCGCTGTTGAGGTGGGTGCGGCAAATCGTCAGCCGTGAGTAAAAAGGCTTCGCGCAACTCAGCGTAGAGATCTTTAAACGCGGCGACCAGTTCGAGTTCGATGCGCTTTCGCGCGGCGGATTTCGCCAGATCCGGAAAATGCGGGATCGGATCGCCGAATGCGATCCAGACCGGCGTCCGCCGCAACGACGTCCAGCTTTTCTTCGAATAGAAACGATCGCTGCCAACAATCACGCACGGCACGATCGGAACACCAGCCATGTGCGCCAACGTCGATACTCCGAGACGCATCGGCGCACCTTCGAGCACCGATTTTGTGCCATCTCGGATACCGCCCTCAGGAAAAAGACCCACGATGCGGCCCTCCTTCAGCCGCTCGATCGCAGTCCTGATAGTCGCCGGATTGGCGTGATGCCGATCTGCGGGAAATGCATCTATCGCTCGCAAAAAGCGCCCGAGCAGCGGCCTGGGAAAGAATTCCGCCATCGCCATCCAGTCGATCTTGCGTTCCACCACCGAGGCAAGGATTGGCGGATCAAAATGGCTAATGTGGTTAGCTGCAAGCAAAAATCCGCCGTGATGATTCGCGTTTTGCCGCCGCAACACGTGCACGCGGCCAACACAAGTAAACAACAATTTCATCGACAGGCTCGCCGCGCAGTTGGCGAGCAAATGAAACAATGTGCTCATACGATCAACAATTCGGCCTCTTAGGAATACTTCGGGGCGCATGGACAGTAATCGCGCCGTGAAGAGGAACGCTTCAGCCTTTGGTCGTGTCGCTGACGCAGACGATCGGTTTTCGTCTCGACACTCGTGAGGGAAAAAGTCTGCTTCAATCATCCTCTTCATACTGCGCTTTCTATCTGAGAGATCGTGGTCTTCCATGCTCCTAACTGAGCGTTGAGTTGATACATGCTCTTTTCTCAAAGTTCGATATCCACTAGGCCCTCTTTCCTGTTGAGGGCGCGGCGCAGTTTCAAAAGTGCGATGTTCTGTAACTGGCGAATTCGCTCGCGCGTAATGCCGAACTTTTTCCCGACTTCCTCTAGGGTCTTCGGCTGTCCGCCGTCGAGGCCGAATCGTGAAAGAATGATTTTCCGCTCGCGGCCATCGAGCAGATCGAGGAGTTCACCGACTTCGTTACGAAGATTGTCGTCACTCAATTGTTCGAAGGGCGTCTGCGCTTCCGGGTCGGCGATGATTTCACCGAATTCCGCCGAATCATCGGCTTTGATACGCGCGTCAAGTGAGGCAGGACGAATCGACACCGTCTTCAACTTGGAAACTTTTCTGGTGGGAATACCGATCTCGTCACTGAGTTCGTCATCGGTCGGTTCGCGGCCGAGCTCCTCGCTCATCCGCAACGAAATGCGGCGCATCTTGGAGACTTTATCGACAAGATGAACGGGCAACCGGACAGTCTTGCTTTGATTGGCGAGGGCACGTTTGATCGATTGCTTGATCCACCACGCAGCGTAGGTGCTAAGCTTTGCGCCCTTCGCCGGGTTGAAGCGGTCAACAGCTTTGACTAATCCGATGTTTCCTTCGGAGATAAGATCAAGCAGCGGCAAACCGAGATTCGCATAGTCGTGCGCTATCTTCACGACGAGACGCAAATTCGAGCGGATCATCAAATCGCGCGCTTTGCGATCGCCTCTCTTAATCTTGACCGCGAGCTCAAACTCCTGTCGTGGCTTTAAGAGTGGGATCTGGCTGATCTCACGCAAATAAATTCTAATTGCACCGTCGCCATTCTTACCGGCCGTATAGCTCTTCATAAAAGTGAGTTACAACCGGCCTACCAGATCCACCCCGTCGCACTGAAAAAAGTTCTCGTTGCTGAAGCTTTTCGGAGTCCGCGACCTAACGCTATCGCGCAATCCCGGTTTTTTCTGTTGGCACTGATTGCGAGTCCTTTCGTTGCTCATCTCTTGCTAATGAAAATAAGAGTCAAACAAGTGACATTTTATTCCTCGCCCCGAAATGAGTCGCTGGCCGAGCCTGATCTCAGCACGCTTCAAAAAGCGGGGATGGAATAACTAGTAATTTGCAGGCTCTTACCTCCAAAACGTATGAGCTTCGAACAAAGTGAGAACGTTCGAATGAATGCTGATGGCGGCGCCCTGAGAATCCGCGCCGCGGCCGCCCTCGCGCTAAGGGAACTAGATCTGTTGCGTTCGTCAGGGCCTGCAACCCAAAAAACATTCGAAGCGGAGGTCGAGCGGATCGCGCAAGAGAAGTTGCGTCCGCATGGCTGCGATCTCTTCGTCCACCGTATCGACGGGGGCACGGCGGGCGTGGCGATCAAGATCCAGGGCGCCGGGATCGCACACGATCTAATCAAGAACTTCTTCCATCGAGACAACGGATCAGTTTTAGAAAAAAAAAATATGAAGCTGGGGCTTAAAAGTCAGAAGCTGATGGTCACAGGTGGACTGCTAGATGTCGCTCGCACCATTGCCGAAGCGGTGGCGGCAGGGCAAGTCGACGTTGTGATTTGGATACGCGACTGGGATGAAAGCGTAAACGAAGCCCAACCGGCGGCAAAAGTGGAACTGCCAACTGCGTCACATAAACCTAACGGAACGTCGCCGCAGGGCTCGCTTTGGCGTCAAACAATGGGCTACCGGACCTAGAACGATCACTCATAACCTAATGAGCTGATCTACGTAGCCTATGGCGATAGAAATGAACTGATTTCCGCCAGTGACTTGCGGGTAATATCTGGAACGAGGGCGTCTTTTGCTGCGTGTCCGACCACGAGCAGCAGAAAAGCCTTTTCGTGCGACGGCCTGTTTAAGATTCGATTTAGGAATCCCATTGGGCTCGGCGTATGCGTTAGCGCGGCCAGGCCGCATGAGTGCACCGCCGTCACCAGCAAGCCGGCGGCAATTCCGACCGACTCGATCGCATAGTAAGTTGGCGTGCGCGTTCCGTCTGCCAAAATGCGGATCGGTTGCGCAAAGATTGCGATCAGCCACGGCGCCGTTTCCAAGAACGGCTTGTGCCAGTCAGTGCCGAGAGGCGCCAGCGCGTCCAGCCAGGCTTTAGGCGCGCGGTGTTCGTAAAACTCTTTTTCCTCTTTCTCCGCTGCGACGCGAATCTCGCGTTTTACCAGGGGATCACTAACCGCAACGAAATGCCATGGTTGCAGGTTGGCGCCGTTGGGCGCCGTCCCGGCCGCGTGAATACAATGCTCAATCACCTCACGTGGGATTGACTGATCGGAGAAATCGCGCACCGTTCGTCTTCTTTGCATTCGGGCAAGAAATTCCACTGCTCGTTCAATTAAATCTTCATCAGAGTTGTTTTCGATTCTGGGAGCTGGAATAAAACGCGACGTATTCACACGACAACATTAGCGAAGTGCCACGCCGAGGCGACCGCATTCGACTCGAAGGCAAAGAAAAAGATGAGAATTCTCGGAATATCGTCGGTAGCTAGGCCTCTTCTTATTTAACCGCGACTTTTACCTCGGTTTCGGTGGAACCCTTTTCTGACTATGAAAATCCTCAACCGTCTTGCAGTGTTTTCGTCGATATTTTTGTTTCAATCGTTGAGCCACGCCGTGAACGTTCCGGCTGGCATCAAGCATGACGGCTACGACCGTCTGCTAAAAAAGTATGTCGATGAAAACGGCTTGGTCGCGTACGAGAAGTGGAAAAACAATGCGGTTGACGTGAAGGCGCTTGATTCCTACTTGGAGCAGCTTGCTCCAGCGGGTAATTCCGCCGGAGGCAATGAAAAATTCGCGTCGCTTGTCAATGCCTACAACGCCTTCGTTCTTCAATTGATTCTGCAAAACTATCCGACCGAAAGCATTTGGTCGGTAAAGAACTCGTTCAAGACGCGGAGCCACAAACTTGGCGGCGAAATGGTCTCGCTGAATGATATCGAAAACCTGACCCTGCGGCCGGAGTTCGGTTATCGCACGCACGCGGTCCTGGTTTGCGCCGGGCGCAGTTGTCCGCCACTGCAACGCTCGGCTTACACTTCAGATCAGCTAGATGAGCAGGTCACGCGTGCATACAGGCAATGGCTTGGTCGCTCGGATCTGAATGAATTCTTGCCTGCTAAAAATGAAGCGTCCGTTTCTAGCATCTTTAAATGGTTCAAAGGCGATTTCGACAAGGTGGGCGGCGTGCCAAAAATTCTGGCGAAATATGCGCCGGCCCAGGATCGCAACTTCCTCGAGCATCCCGGATACAAGATCAGTTACAAAGATTACAACTGGGGGTTGAATGATCAAGGCGAACACGGGCGCCACTACAGCAAAACCAATCTCTATCTCGATAACCTTTTCTAATAGCGCGGCACCAGATCGCGGCACAGCCCGACTAAACTAATGGCTACGTTGTTGCCTTGCTCAGTATCAACGTGTCTAACCAACGAGCGTGCCGTCGCAACTTGAGCCTGCGCCGGCGGTGCCGGCCGAAGGAGGACTGCCATTACTCAAAGTTTCCGGAAATAAAAAGCCTTTTATCGGAGTTTAAGTACTAGAGAAGTTTACACGGAGACCAATTATGAAGACATACAGCCACATTATTCGCAAAGGTGTTATTCTGATAACCGCCGGCCTCCTTCTTGGCGGATATGCTCCCAGGCAGGCGACCGGTGCCGACTTACAGCCGCGTCGCACAACTGTGGCCCGCTCTGTCCTTGCCCAACCTGCTCGTTTAGTTGTATGGCGATTCGCGAGTCTCGGCAATTTTGTATGGGTCGACTTGAATATCGACGGCGTGCCGGTTGCAAACATCGGGTACGGCGCGACCTATGAGGCCTTCCTGACCCCTGGGCGGCATGTTTTATCGGTGTTGCCAACTCCCAATCCGAAATGGCTCACTCCATGGCAAATGATTCTTGATGTGCGAGCCGGCCAGACCTACGCCTTCACTGCAATAGGGTATTCAGGAAGTTTGATTTTGCTGCCGCCGGGGCTGCCAGAAATTCCCCGTGGCCGGTAGCGGAATTGAGCGTCGCGACAAGGCGGCCATGCAGAGGCCGGTGCGCAGACGATTCGTGCGATCAAAATGTAGATCATGCAGCTTGTATCTTCTTTAAAGGTGCCCTGATTCTTTGTAAGCCAGAGGCAGGTGCGAGATCCACGATGCAGCTGCTTTTGACTTTAGAGTCACGAGCGCCGGTTAGTTTGATCCGCGCCTGCCCTTGGGCGTGGGAAGCAAACTCGAACAGTTACTGGAGCGACCAAGCCGGCCTTTTACCCCGAGGGCAGGACCGCCCTGGCCAGCTCGCATTTTACAAGCAGGAGAGTTCTATCACGTGAAAGAGCAACTTGTCTATTGCGGACTGGATATCGCGAAGTGGTATTTGGACGCAGCCATTTGGAAAAGAGAAGCGTCGCTTGACCAACGATGGAAGTGGTCATCGGGAGTTTATCAAGTGGATCAAGCAACTCGAAGGGCCAGCGCAGGTGATTTGCGAACCCAACGGCGGCTACGAGCGGCGGTTCATCCGGGCGCTTTGTCGTGCCCAGATCAAAGTCAGTTTGGTGCCAGCCAATCGGGTACGAGAGCCTTTGCTCGTGCCGCGGGCATTTTGGCCAAGACCGATACGATCGATGCGCGAGTACTGTGTGTTTTTGGAGAGGCGATGCAGCCTCAAATGGTCACTGCATCGAAGCTGGAGCAAGATAAATAATTAATGCCCTTATCTTTTGATGGATGATTAATTAAAGAATAACCTGGGGGCTTTACCGGCTCGCAAACGGTCTTTTACGCGCATTCGGCAGGCAAATGAAAATCACCCAGGATGGGTGAGTAATTGTTTTCCAATTGAGGACTCGATCTTTAAGTTCGACGGGGGTAGGTCGTGGAGCCGGAGCTTGGTGTTTTTAGACGAGGCCAAATCCTTTCACCGCCAAAATTGTACGCGCTCCAACAAAGCAAACAGCCCAGACTCCAACTTTCAATCCCTCTATAGATTAATCCGAATTTTTAAGGAAAAATCTCGTCTAATTTTCTTACCAAACTATGGCTGCCTTGAATCTTTAAGCGGCCAGTCAAGTATGCCCACGGGACTTTAAGGGTTTTATTTGACATAGCAACCCAGTCTTCATCACTCGCTGCAAACGTGACATTTGGATTGTCAATCTTTCCTTTACCCGTTTTGTAAGTTCCATCATTTACACTCAGCCACCATTCGCCTCCATTTGGACCACTGAGTACCCACTGGTAGCTAGCATGCACCCCTTTTGCCTTGTCTGCTTGAAAAGCGTCTTGCCTCTTATCCAACGCCTGTTGCGGTGTAGAATTCTGCTGCCTACTAGGCGTTGCACACAGGGTGCCTGCGCAAAGCGTTACAAGCATAGCCACGCTTGTGATGTTAAAAAAGGCGCTCTTACCTTTCATCGTATAAATTTTGTGAACACCTAACCCTTACTACGTCGCTAATTAGTGTCAACCACGATGTGCTCTAGTTACCCCGTAGCATCAGAACCCAAAGAATAAATTAATGCCCTGATCTTCTTTGAAGGATTGATTAATTGAAAGTAATCCTGACAGGTTGCCTACCACGAACGTTGCGGCATTCATCGCCCCGCAGGCGCCGGAGTTAAAGGTCGGGAGAGCTTCTTGGCTAATGCAACACGCTTTACCTGAGGGGAACGTTTCTGAATGATCTGCAGTCCCCGCTCGTTTTCATAGGCCTCCGGAGCTCTGAGTAATGCCGCGATTACTACGACAACGGGAGCGACCACCGACACG